>Ga0082212_10003483_pt1 | contig 22310 bp, 22 predicted proteins | sample TergutNt197P3_FD_71548 | JGI IMG/M metagenome (GOLD analysis project Ga0082212, IMG submission 71548) | Neocapritermes taracua P3 segment gut microbial communities from Petit-Saut dam, French Guiana - Nt197 P3 | ecosystem: Host-associated > Arthropoda: Insects > Digestive system > Gut ...
CAACAAGTATCATACGGCAGTTGTTTCGTTTAGTCCCCATGCTTCGTTTCGCAGTCCGGATCCATTAATATCATAATCCTGCCACATACCGCGAGTGTTTGAAAAAAGTTGAGAAAAACTTTTATTCTCAGGTTTTTTCTCATCCTTTATTTCCACATTTACATTCCACGAATCGAAAAGTCCCATCAATACGCTCATCTGCATAGTGTCAATGCTGTTTTTTAATATTATCTGCGTCATCTTTCTATTTTTGGAAATTTACAACGGTACAAAGATACGAAATCAATTTGTTCCGCAAGCGGGCTATCCTTAATTTTTAACGCTTCACTTCCCCCGCTTCACCCCCTCATAAAAAAACCCGTATAAATACTGGTGCGTAGTATTTTTTTTTGTTATTCCTTTGTCCCCTGAAAAAAAAAGGTAAAATGATAAAGACAATTATCCCCGCAATCCAGTCCCCTTTTCCCCGTCATTGCGAGGAACGAAGCAATCCAGTCTTCCCCGACTTCCCCTATTTCCCCTATTTCCCCTATTTCTTCCGCGAACGCTGCGAAGCAATCCAGAAAAATATTCAGTTAATCAATTACTCATAACTAAAAAAATATATCAATCATTTAAAATAAATTAACTATGAAACAGAACAACATCTTCTCAACACTGACAAGGGCATTAAATCCCTTGCTGAATCTGACAAGGGGGCATGCCCCCTTGCTAAAAAAAATGTCAATTCTCAATTGTCAATTGTCCATTATCTTCGCGCTTATCCTGTTGATGACCTCCGCTATAACGGCTTTTGCACAGAACCCGCCCACGCAGGCGGTTATTGTAAACGGCGTTTGGCTAAATACCGACAACCCGACTTACCGGTATCTTTCGATGGACGGCACTACGGCTATGACTACCGGCGTACTGGGAAGCACCGCCTGCGCCGAGATAGACTTTACCACCGGCACGCTCACCTTACAGGGGTATAACCACGGCTCGATATTGGTAGATGATATTTCGACGGCAGATCTTACCTTGAAACTGACAGGGAGCAACACTATATCCTATTCAGGCACAGGGTCGATTTTCGGAATCTATAACTTCAGGGGCGGCGACATCATCATCACCTCCGCCGCCGCCGCTTCACTTACCATAAACGTTACGAGTACAAACGCCGCCGCCATCGGCATTGCAACCAACTTCAGCGGCTCCAACCCCACAGGCAATGTTACAATCGGCGGGCAAGCCGGCGTTACCGTAAACGCAACATCCACAGGCACAGGCGCGGGTGTAAATGCGGCAGGAATATTCGCCCGGCAGAACGTCAGTATTTTAAACAGCGCCTCCTTTACCGCCGTCTGCGCTTCAAGTTCTACCTCATCAAATTTCGCAAACGGTATATTCGCGTTGGAGACAGTTACCATCAACACCACAGGTAATGTAACGCTCGACTGTTCCAGCGCCGTGAATAACAATCCTACCGCGCTGCGTCACTCAAACGGTTTAACGATGACAAGAGTCGGTCTGCTCACCCTTAAATATACGGCAGGCGGCTCGGCATACTACGGCACCCTCGATTACACAGCCGATAATTATGTAGTAGAGGGCGACCGAAATACGGCAGGCTTTATGACCTTTCAATATACCACGCTGATGTTTGCGGGCAGCCCCTCATATAATGTGCCGGCAGGCAACAGCGGCGCTGAAATCTCGCCGATAGACGTTTCGGGCGGCAGAAGCGGCGGCGTTGCACCCTTCACATTCAGCAAGCAGAGCGGTCCGGCGTGGCTTAACGTAAGTTCGGCGGGAGTGATAAGCGGTACGCGCCCCAACGCGGATGAGCCGGCTACAACGGCTGTTATCAAAGTAACCGACGGCGAGGGCGCCTATAGAACCATCACCATCAACGTGGGCGCGATTGTGGCGGTATTTACCTCTGTTTCCACAACGGTAACGGCGCCCGATGCAGGCGCGTTTCCGGCAGGCGCAACAACCGCCACACCCAACACAACGGTTACAAGCACAGAGTGGGAGCGGCTTTCCGACAATCATTTCATGACCTCTACCGAGGCATTTGTGGCAGGCGAAACATACCGGTGTTATATTGTAATGGAGAGGACTTCTATGGAGTTTTTCTTTACCGGCGCCACTACCGCCACTATCAACAGTGCAGCGGCAACAGTTACTTCTTATGAGAGTGGCAGGATCCGTTTCTACCGCGATTTCACCGCTACGGGCAGCGTGCCTGTTCCCGTTACGGGCATTACGGGCGTTGCAACAACAGGAATCGTTGGCACACCCGTAACGCTGAGCGGCACGGTTGCGCCAAGTAACGCTACCAATCAAACAATAGCATGGAGCCTCGGCACGGGCAGCACGGCAACGGGCGCATCGGTCAGCGGCAATACGGCAAGCGCAACAGGCGCAGGCACGGTAGTAGTGGTGGCAACCATCACCAACGGCACGGCAGTCGGCACTAACTATACGCAGAACTTTACCATTACGTTCAGCACACCTCAGATCACTTCCGTTTCCACAACGGTAACGGCGCCCGCTGCCGGAGCCTTTCCGACAGACGCAACAACCGCCACACCCAACACAACGGTTTTCCGCACAGATTGGGGGCGGCTTTCCGACAATCACGGGATGTCCTCTACCGAGGCATTTGCGGCAGGCGAAACATACCGGTGTTATATTATAATGCAGGAGACTTCTTCAGTGTTTTACTTTACCGACGCCACTACCGCCACTATCAACGGCGCAGCGGCAACAGTTTATTCTTATGCGGCTGACTTTATCCATTTCTACCGCGATTTTACCGTCGCGGGCGGCACGGCTCCCACCATTGCAGTAACCTCCACCGGTCTTAACGCTTTGAAAGTAGGACAGGCAGTAAGCGGCAGTGTTATCTATACATTAAGCAACGGAACGTATGTAAGCAGCATTACAGAGAGTATTTATACTGCCGGCATGCAGACAAGTTTACCTCCCGGACTGTCGGTTGGTACGGTAACCCGCACAAGCGCCACAGCAGTAACGGTAGCCATAACAGGTACGCCTACTACTTATACTGCAAGTATGAGTGCAATAACAATAGCGTACGACATTCCGGCTAATCAGGTATCGGGCGCCACTGCTGACATATCAACCGGATTAGCGCCAATGACAAGCGCAGTGGCCAAAGGGGACGGCGCGGCAGTAAGTGTGCCCGCTGTAAGCGGAACGCCTACTTTATCAAGTATCACGGTAGGCGCAGTAACGCTAACGCCAACTACTACGAGTCAATCGGCAGAATACGCCATTAACCAGTCATCAACCACTGTACCCGCTTCGGGCTGGCAAGCAGGCGTCACCTTCGGCGGACTGACGGCAGGAACTACCTATTACGTTTGGGCGCGTTCGGCAACAAACACCAATTACAATGAAGGCACTGCGCAACACAGCGCGGGGATTGCCACAGCAGGCGCGGCGACCTATACAGCCACCATCGATCCGCACACATCGCATACATTCTCAGGCGCAACGGCGGGCTACGGCGCACAAACGGCGCAGGTGTTCACCATAACCAACACGGGAACGGGAACCCTCACCGCTCTTGCGGCGGCTTTGACTTCGGGCGCAAACTTTGAGATAAGTACGGCATTGTCCGGCACATCGGTTGCGGCGGGCAATACGCTCACCGTAAGCGTCCGCCCAAAAACAGGGCTTGTGGCAAACACCTATACCGACGCTCTGACGGTTACGGGCAGCAACGGAATATCTCTCTCCGTAAATCTGAGTTTCACCGTAAGCGCGGCTCTTACCTACTCAATTGATGTGAACAGCCCCGCAGTAGCAAGCGGCGGCACGCACACCTTTACGGCAGCAACGGCGGGGTATTCGCCCATCACGGCAACTTCGTTTACCATCAGCAACACAGGCACAGGCGCAATGAGCAATCTTGATGTTGCACTATCGGGCGCAAATGCGGGCAGTTTCACGCTTGTCAAATCGAGCCTTAACGCCACGCTTGCTTCGGGCGGCACAACAAGTTTCACCATCAAGCCCAACGATGCGCTTACAGCGGGAACCTACACCGCCACGGTAACAATCACCGACACGAACCTTGCGGCTAACTATACCTTTACGGTAAGTTTCACCGTTAGCACGGCTCCGACCTACGTTATCGGCGTAACGGCTCCGGCAATAGCAAGCGGCGGAACGCATACCTTTACGGGAGCAACGGCAGGTTATTCGCCAATAACGGCAACTTCGTTTACCGTCAGCAACACAGGAACGGGCGCAATGAGCAACCTTGATGTTGCACTATCGGGCGCAAATGCGGGCAGTTTCACGCTTGTCAAGTCGAGCCTCAACGCCACGCTTGCTTCGGGCGGCACAACAAGTTTCACCATCAAGCCCAACGATGCGCTTACAGCGGGAACCTACACCGCCACGGTAACAATCACCGACACGAACCTTGCGGCTAACTATACCTTTACGGTAAGTTTCACCGTTAGCACGGCTCCGACCTACGTTATCGGCGTAACGGCTCCGGCAATAGCAAGCGGCGGAACGCATACCTTTACGGGAGCAACGGCAGGTTATTCGCCAATAACGGCAACTTCGTTTACCGTCAGCAACACAGGAACGGGCGCAATGAGCAACCTTGATGTTGCACTATCGGGCGCAAATGCGGGCAGTTTCACGCTTGTCAAGTCGAGCCTCAACGCCACGCTTGCTTCGGGCGGCACAACCGCCTTTACCATCAAGCCCAACGATGCGCTTACGGCAGGCACCTACACCGCCACGGTAACAATTACCGACACGAACCTTGCGGCTAACTATACCTTTACGGTAAGTTTCACCGTCAGCGCTGCTCCGCTCACTTACACAATCAGCGCATCGGCGATAACCACATTCGGCTCGCTGGCTGCAGGTTACACGCCTCCGGCGGCGAAAACGGTAACAGTTACCAATACCGGCACAGGCACAGTAACGCTTGCTCAGCCCGCATCGACGAACTACAACACCGGCACACTCTCGACACTTACTATTGCAGCAGGCGCAACGGCAACCTTTACCGTTCAGCCCAAAGCAGGGTTAAGCGCAGGGACGTATAACGAAACGATAACCGTAAGCGGAAACAGCGGCACGGTAAGCGCAACGGTAAACGCAACCTTCACCGTAACCTCATCGGGAACGCCTCCGCCTACTCCGGCTATCACCATCACCACCCAGCCTGTCTCAACAACAGTTACTCAGGGCGCCATAACAGGCAACCTGACGGTGGCGGCAACGGTAACGCCAAGCGGAACGCCCACCTACCAGTGGTACAGCAACACTACGGCAAGCAACACGGGCGGAACGGCAATCAGCGGCGCAACAGCGGCAACCTTTGCAATACCCACGACACTCGCGGCAGGCAGTTACTACTACTTCTGCGAAGTGAGAGCAACAGGCATCGCTTCGGTACGCTCGCAGGCGGCAACGGTAACAGTTTCGTCTCCCGTTATAACCATCACAACCCCGCCGGCAGGAACCGTTAACGTAACCGAAGGCTCGGTAACAGGCAGTCTGACGGTAGCGGCAAGCGCAACGGGCGGAACAGCACTCAGTTACCAGTGGTACAGCAACACTGCCAACAGCAACACGGGCGGAACGGCAATAAGCGGCGCAACAGCGGCAACCTTTGCAATACCCACGACACTCGCGGCAGGCACATACTACTACTACTGCGTGATAACAGCCGGCTCGACATCGGTATCAACAGGGGTAACAACCGTAACTGTGGAAGGCGCCCTGATTCCGGTGCCAATCTTCGACGGTCTGGCAGACACGTACAGCGCAGGTTCGCCCGCAGTAACACTGAAAGTGAAAGGCGTTGGCTCCGAAACACTTACCGTATTCAAAGTGAACGGCACAGCCGCAACACAGTTCAATCCATCGGCAGCAGGCACATATCTGATAGAAGCCTCCTCACCCGACGGCAAGTTGAAGATTTGGAAATACGTGAAAGTTAATTGAGAATTGATAATTGACAATTGATAATTAAGAGTTATGAATTATGAATTATGAGTTGAAAAACGGTAAAAGGTAAACCATTAACCATTAACTCATAACTCATAACTCATAACTAAAATAAAAAATAAATAAAAATTAAATATATGAAAAAGCACACATTATTATTAGCATTAGCAGCAGTTCTGGCATTCACGAGCTGCTTAAAAGACGATGACCCTACGCCCGATACCTACAAGGCATTCAAGGCAGACGCTACTCCCCGCTGGGAAAACGGCGCAACAGTACAGAATAACGAAGGCGGCGCCTACACGTTTATCACCGACACAGGCGGCGCACTTTTCGGTTCGGCTAACTACAAAACCGGCAGAATGTCGTCAGACGGCAGCAGTTACGAGATGATTGAGTTCAGCGGCACACCCGCAGTGGGCAAACCCACAGGAGCAGGCATCCGCACACAAAACGGAGTTACCGCACTCGAAAGCCTCGAAATACTGAAAGCCGAAGCCGGCAAACTGTGGATTGTCTTTAAAGAAACCGCAAGTTCGGCAGAGAGAAGGGTGGTGCAGTAGGCAATCCCGCTAAGCCGAAAATGTTAATCATAAAAGAGTCTTCTGTATTTCAACAGGAGGCTCTTTTTCATTTTTATAAACCATTAAAACACAACTGTTATGAAAAAATTTACAGATACGGGATTATGGGCTATGCTCCTCAATACCGTCAGCACGGGCGGCGGCTCGACCGAAGCAAATACCGCCATGAATGAGTTTGCCGCCGAACTTACCGGCTACTGCCGCGGGGAGAGCGACCTTGCCGAACGCACCCGCACACTGCGCTTTACCCGAACGGAACTCGCGGCAATGGCGGAACGCCCCGCACTCTACGGAGCGGAAAAAAAATAGAGTTCTCAATAGTGTTATTGAAAAAGCCCTCTTGCTTATCGACTGCGAGCTGGAAATAGTGCGCATGGAACTGGAATACCCTGAGCGGTTTGTCCCTTCAACTCCACCCACGCTGTTTGCAAAGACCAAACTGAAATGGGCAGGTACACATATAGAGTTTGTCGAACTCGTTTATGCCTTGCACGAGGCGGGCAGTTTCGGCAATACCCCGTTGAAAAGCCTTTTCAGCCTTGTCGGGCAGATGTTCGGCTGCGAAATCACAAACTACTACCGCATGTTTTGGAATATAAAAAACCGTACCGGCATGGAACGCGGCTATTTCCTGAATAAACTGATGAAAAAACTGTCGGAAAAACTTGTCCGCATGGACAGCGGAGAGCGGTGTTAGCGCCAACCCATGCCACCGCTTTGCCAACCCCTGCCGCCTGCCTGCCGTTGCTTAATTACCGTAATTTTCGTATATACTTTTGCCGTTGCGCCGCTATTGGCGTAATAATTTGATAAATTAAATAAAATGAACGAAAAACTGAAAGACCAAGATGTACTCTTAGTCAAAGAGAAAGGCAGTAACGAACTGCAAACGGCAAAAATGGACAAGGCAGGCAATATAAGCACCGCCAAGCCCGATGAGCGCAATCCCGATTTTTTGAAGATTGACAGGGGCGGCAACGTATTTGAAAACTTCTTTGAGAACTTTTCGCGGCAGGTGAAAGACCCTACCCGCTTTGAGTTTTTTCGCGTTCCTGCGGAAATGTTTCAGGAGGCTGTGCAAAAGTTACAGGAAGCGTTCAGCGACCCCGACAAGCCCGAAAACAGGGAGTTTATTGAAACGCACCGAGTTGAAGCACCAACGAAAAAAGAGTACGCTATCAATCCCGACCACATCAATTGGGAAAAATTTGAGCGTTACGGCATTACCCGCGAGGGTTTGGAAAAATCGGGCAACTTGGATAAACTGCTTGATTATCAAAAAACAGACTTGATGCCTGTTTCAATAAAGTTCGATGACGAAACCTTGCGTTCCGATGCGCGTTTTTCATTAAGGAAACAGGAAGACGGCACTTTTTCGCCCGCTGTTCATCTTATCCGCCATAAACCCGATTTGGAACGTCCCTATTTCGGCATCAATTTTTCATACGAAGACAAGCAGAATTTACTGACAACAGGCAATCTGGGGCGCATTGCCGAAGCCGAGTTTAAGCAGGGCGAAAAAACGCCCATTCTGTTATCGTTGGACAGGCAAACAAACGAGTTGATAGCATTTAGAAAAGAGTGGCTTAAAGTTCCCGATACCTACAAGGGCGTTACGTTGAATGAAGAACAAAAACAGAAACTTGGCGAAGGCAAAGCCGTTCATATTGAAGGGATGACAGCAAAAAACGGCAATCCATTTTCTGCCGATGTACAGTTTAATGCCGACAAACGGTATTTTGAACTGAAGTTTGATAATGGACAAAAGCAAGGTAACGCACAAACAGAAGTCCCTAAAACGTTCCGTAAAAAAGACCTTACCGAAGACCAGCGCAGCAGTCTCGGCGAAGGTAAAACCGTCAAGATAACCGGACTTGAAGATAAAAAAGGCGAAAAGTACGGTGGATATATCACACTGAATAAAGAGACCGGCAAAACGGATTTTATGTTTCCCTACGAGTACAAACAGGCTCTTTCCGCCGGCAAAGTTATCCCCGATGACCGCCACAAAACACAGGTAGCGGTTAATTCAGAAGGCAAAACCGGCGAGGCAACCAAAGACCTGAAAGAGCCGCTGAAACAGGGACAAACCAAGCCCGATGAAAAACAGCAAGAGGATATTACGAAGAAAAAATCGAAAGGGGTAAAAATGCAGTAAATTTGCCGCTAAACCGGTCGTACCGGTTTAATACTGTTTATGACGGATTTTAGTGGCGGCTCTGTCGGAGGGATACCGGCAGAGTTTTTTTTGTATTTTATTTTAATGTACATTTGCAAACGAAAACCGTTGCCAAATTATGCGAGTAAATAAGAATAACAATTTTGATGATTTAATAGAAAGCGTTTATCAAGCCCATTGTTTGTTACAGGAAAATGCCGCCAAAGCGGTCAATTTTAACCTGACAGTTCGTAATTGGCTTGTGGGTTGGTATATTGTTGAATATGAACAGAACGGCGAAGATCGCGCCCAATATGGGAAACGCTTAATTGACGAGATGGCAAAGAAATTAAAAGGAAGAGGAGTAAAAGGTCTTGCTCCAACCCCTTTACGCTTATGCCGCACTTTTTATTTGACCTATCCGCAAATTCAACCGACAGTATCGGTTGAATTACAACGGATTGATTACAAACAAAATACATTACTGCTAAACGCGGATACTTTAATTCAACCGACGCCATCGGTTGAATTAAAAACCTCCAAATCACTAAATGATGCTACCGAAGCCTATCCAATATCGCCAGAAATGCTGCTTACTCGGCTTTCTTTTTCGCATTTCATTGAATTAATCAGGATTGAAGATGATTTACAACGACTTTTTTATGAAGTAGAAACCATTAAAAACAATTGGAGTGTAAAGGAACTCGGCAGAGCCATAAACACATCTCTTGCTTTCCGGACATCTTTATCTACCAATAAGGAGGCTGTTATTGCAAAAATTAAAAACCTCAAACCATCGACCAATGCAGCAGTAATGAGAACCCCTGTTGTTTTGGAATTTCTTGATTTACAGGAAAAATCGGAATATAGCGAAACAGACCTTGAACAACAAATACTGAACCACCTTCAGGAATTTTTATTAGAACTTGGAACAGGTTTTTGTTTTGAGGCACGACAAAAGCGTATCACTTTCAACAATAAACATTATCGAATCGACTTGGTTTTCTATCATCGCATTTTGAAATGCCATGTATTGTTTGACCTGAAAATCAATGATTTTGACCATTCCGATGCAGGACAGATGAATGTTTATCTTAATTATTACAAGAAAAATGAAATGGCTGAAGGCGATAACCTTCCTGTTGGAATCATTCTTTGTGCAGGAAAAGACGATAATTTGGTTGAGTACGCCTCGTCTGGTATGGACGACCAAATGTTTGTATCGAAATATCTGCTTGAACTCCCCGATAAAAAACTTTTTGAATCATTCATAAAGCGGGAATTGGACAAATAATCTGTATTTCAATTCCCCATAGAAACAAAAAAATAGCCGTTTTAACGACTATTTTTTTTGTTGTCATCATTCCTTATCCTTTTTTATCAAATGCTTCAAATTCTCGTCCTCTGAAATTCTTTTCAACTCTGCCGCCACAATCTGTTTGACGTCCGCTTTGATTTGGTTGTAATTGTGTTCTATTTCCGTCTGCATCGTGTCGTTACCACTTTTATCCTGAAAATCCAATATATCGGGAATTGGCTTGCAGGCTAAGGTTTCGCGGGCAACGGCGGCATTATCAACCACAATTTCGGCGTGGAAAATCTTTTGCTCTATGCGTTCTTCAAAGTTGTCGCTGACTGCACCGACAAACATTCCCTGCGTGAGATTGCTTATTTTTGAGGCAGGAATAAGGCTGTCCAACTGTGTACTGATTGACGTTGATTTGTCGTTACGGTTAATCGTCATACTTTGGCGTTTCTGCAACACTTTACCGAAACGCTCCGAGAGGTTTTTAGCCGATTCGCCAACCACCTGACCGCTAAATATATTACCGACAGTATTCATCACAACGGCGGCTTCCTTGTCGCCGTAATCGCGTTTTAACTGCGAAAAATCCTGAAAACCCAAACATACGGCAACCCTGTTTGAACGCGCCGTTGCAATAAGATTATCAAGTCCCCGAAAATAAATTGTCGGCAATTCGTCAATAATGACGGCGGATTTAAGTCGCCCCTTCTTATTTATCAATTTTACAATACGGCTGTTATACAATCCCAAAGCCGCCGAATAGATATTTTGACGGTCGGGATTGTTGCCGACACACAGTATTTTCGGCTCGGCAGGGTTGTTGATGTCAAGGGTAAAATCGTTGCCGGTCATTACCCAATACAACTGCGGGCTTATCATTCTCGATAACGGTATTTTTGCGCTCGCAATCTGCCCCTGCAACTGGTCTTGCGCTCCGCCTTCCCAAGCGTCCATAAAGGGCGACAGGTAGTTTTCCAACTGCGGATAGGAAGTGAGTATCGGAAATATGTCGGCATATTTTTGATTTAAAAATTCAATAGCGTGTGGGAAAGTGCAAAACCTGCCGTTTTCATAGATTTTCAGATACCAGATAATCGCTGCCAAAAGGATAATCGGGCTTTCCACAAAAAAATCGCCCTGTTTCTGTATCCACGTTTTATTGAGATTAAGCATTATGGTATAGGCGCTCTCGTAAGCGTCCGAAATATCAGTCATAAATTCGGGTGCAATGGGATTGCAGCGGTGCGATTTTTTCGGGTTGTCGAAATTAATAACATAAAACTGTGGTGCAACATCGTATTTGTCAAGGTTATTCATCAGCGTATTGTAGGCAATTACGGAAAGGTCGTCAAACTTAAAATCATATATGTACATTGAAAAACCTTTGCGTATCTGCTGTTTAATGTAGTTGTTTACTATTGCGTATGATTTTCCCGAACCCGGAGTACCCAGAACAATAGATGCGCGGAACGGATTAACAACGTTTATCCAGCCCTCATTCCACTTTTTACGGTAGAAAAAGCGGGTAGGCAGATTGACGGAATATTCGTTTTCCATCAATCGCGTTTCCTGCATAAAACTTTCGTTTTCGAGGTTGAACACATCGTCCATCAGGTTGTTTTTTAATAAACGGTTTATCCATATTCCTGCGACCAATAAAAGAATGTAGCCGAGAGTTAAAGTGAAAATGTATATGGCGACTTTGGGAACAATTGGGACTTTTGGTAGCGCTAACAGCCACCCGTTCAGAAAAAAGAGGATAAAACCGAAAAAGAGGCACAACCAGATATTGCTCCACTTGATTTTTTCTTCTTTCACGCCTCTTGTTCCCAGACAACTCAAGGCTAAAAAGACAACGGCAAACAGTTTTGTCCAAAGTATTGAACTGAAAAGTCCGGTTGTCTTTTGAAAATTCACCAAAATATTATCGACCACGCCGATATTTATGCCCCACTCGCGTATGGCTTCGTAACAAAACCAATAGACGTTGATTACACAAAATAAAATACTGATTGCCCGCATGAACTCTATCGTTCTTGCCAAACCTCTTAAATCATCTTCCTGTTGCATAACTAATAATTGATAATGGATAATTGACAATTGATAATTTCTCTTAATTTTTAATTCTTAATTCTTAATTGTTTTCTCTTTTTTAAGCGGCGAACTAAATCCTGTTCTGCAATGTCATCGCCAGTGGAACTGTCGGGTGTGAACGAGTCAAAAATTCCGCCGGAGTTAGAATTTTCAAACTCTTTTTCCTGTTTTTGAAACGGCTCAAAGGTTTTGCTTGACGGTTCAGGCGCATATCCTTTCCCATTGAAAACATCGTTAAAAACATTTGCCGAAAACTCTTTTCCCAGTCGCGAACCGTTGAACACACATTTTTGTTCGTGGTCAATAAATGTTGCGCCGTAAATCCTGCCCTGTTCGTTAGTGCGGAACAATACGGAAATGCCCTGTTTTTCCAACGCTTTTTCAAAATCGGCACGGCTGTTTGTTGAGCGTATAGCGGTTGCAATAACCGTTTTGCCCCGCTCTTTTACCGCTTTGTTTTTGAAAAATTCCGTTGATTTTTCGATACGTTTTTCCAATGCCTCGATACCGACCGATTTGCCGAAAAGCGATGATTTGAACGGATTACCCACCGGTTTGCCTTTGTCGTTCAAGGCGGAATAAATCAACCCCTTGTACTCTTTTCCTTTCACTTCGCCGCGAACTTCTTCCACACCAACATTATACAGCGAAAGCAGGGCTTTGTACTCTTTCAAACTTAAAAAATAATACTCTTTCGCTATCGGTCGAATGACGTTTGCAATCTGGTGTTTTACATCGCCCTCGTCATAGCGTACAGGCTTCAATGGCAAACCCTTATGATGCTGTTTTTGGTCGGCAGGAACAAGTCCGTATTTCTGTTCCAACTCCCGACAGATTTTCATTGAACGGCGGCGTTCATAATCGCCGTCAATCTTCCTGCCGTTCTCATCTACACGCACCGAAACAATATGAATATGTGTCCGCTCAATATCTTCGTGCTTATATACGATAAAAGGCTGGTCGCCGTAACCCATTTTCTGCATATAGGTCTGTGCAATTTCCGACAACTGTTCATCGGAAAGTCTATCCTTCGGGTCGGGGTTTATTGATATATGCAGTATCGGTTTTTCGGTGCGTTTGTTTGCCAAAATATACGGCTCAAAGGAGTTCAAACAGGTGTGCATATCAAAACTCCCGTCAGCATTTTCAATCATCTTTTGGGCGAAAATGACTTTTCCTTTGTCGTCATCAACCTTGATTTGATTGTACGAAAGTATGCTGTAAAGGGTATTGCCGGAATTAATTTTTGCAACCATCTTTTTTTAATTGAGAATTGAAAATGGATAATTGATAATTATTTTTTTAGATATTTTTCTTCAAACTCTGCTGTTAAGTCAATAACCTGCCTGTTGATTTCTACTAATTCCCGCGTTGCATTTTCTAATTTGTAGAGAAAAGCGAGGGCTTTTTTCTCGGTAAAAGTGCTTTTTATTGCCTTTACAACTTGGTTATAGTTCACGCCGATTGCTCGAAACTGCGAGTGAAAAGTGGTCAGGCGCATATAATAATCCATTGTTGCCTTGTCTATTTTAACCACTTTCAGTTGCCGGTTAAAGATGCAGGAAGTGATAAACCGCGACTTGTCATTCAATCCGGAGGCATCAAACAGTGCGAGGAAGTGGGCATTGTCCACATCATTCAGTTTGAACGAATAGTTATTCCTGCAAGGGTCTGCTTTGTGAGGTCGCCCGCCTTTGTTGCAGTGTTTCTTTTTTGTTTCCATTTTATAATTATTACAGTTTAATTCTTTAAAAAAATAACGACTTCGGAGTTATTTTACCCCGACAGGGGCAAGTGATTTTGGTACTCCGAAAAGGTTTCGGGAGTACCAAAATACAACTTGCAATTCGCAGGTGCGAATAAAATCCCGCATTGGCAGGATTAGATAAAAATTCTGTTGAGTTACTTCTTGATTTTTGCATTTCATTATGTCCTTTTTGAAATTATGGCGCAAAGTTAGAGCCGGCTTTTCGGGAAACTTGCTTATATGACAGGACAACCTCTGCCAACAGGTCTGCAAACCCCTGCCGCTATTGCTGCGATTGGAAAAATGAGCGGTTTTTCTATATTCTTTTGCCTGCGTAAATCAATCAGCCATACATACGGCTAATTATTAAAATGAATGTAAAAGAGCAGGTAGATATGATTGTAAACGGGTATAACAGGACATCGGTAAAATTGTATTTGGAATTGACGGCAGGACCGGACAAACGGTTGCCTGTTGCAACGGATAAACGTATTATCGGTTGTGCGTACAACCATTTGCCTGACCGTATGACAATGCTATCAACAACACAGATAATTAACGGCTTAATTAGCCATTTGTATAACTAAAGAAGTATTTCAAAAATGAACAAACAGACATTATTTATCGCCTTCTCTACTCAAAAGGGAGGAATAGGCAAAACTGCGCTGACGGTCTTATCGGCAAGTTATCTTCACTACGTCAAAGGTTACAATGTAGCCGTTATTGACTGCGACTACCCGCAACACAGCATCGTGGAAATGCGCGAGCGGGACATAGAACAGGTTACGAATAACATTCATTACAAGCAGTTGGCTTATTTTCAGTTCAAAAACCTGCAAAAGAAAGCCTACTTGGTTGAAGAATCCAATGCTTCCGATGCTATTAGTGTCGCCGAACAACTGCGGCAGGAAAATGATTTGGATTTTATCTTTTTCGACCTGCCCGGAACGCTGAACACCAATGGCGTTGTTAAAACACTTGCAACGATGGACTATGTGTTTATCCCTGTAAGCGCCGACCGAGTAGTATTGGAAAGCACCCTGCAATTTGCTACCGCAATCCACGATAACCTTATTACAACAGGAAAAAGCAACATTAAGGATTTACTGTTGGTGTGGAATATGGTTGACGGCAGGGAGCGGACAGAGTTATACCATGCTTACGACGATGCCATTCGTGAGTTGGGACTTCAAACCATAAAAACCGTTATTCCCGACACAAAGCGTTTTCGAAGAGAAATGAACGAAGCCAACCGCCCTGTTTTCCGCTCAACGCTTTTTCCTGTGGACAAAACCCTTGTCAAAGGCAGCAATATTGATGAGTTGGCAGAGGAAATATGTACAATAGTAAAAAAGTAAGGTTATGGCAAAAAACAGATTCAATCCTGACGAGATAGACGAAAGTTTAATCATCGCCTCCGTCAAGAAAGATAAGCGTTCTGTTCCTGAAAATCCTGCAAGGTTGCTTACTCCTGCGACAGCAAAACCTGTGGCACAACCCGAACAGTCGGCGGAAGAAACGAATACGCACTTGCAACCGGAACAACCCAAAGAGGAAAAGAGTCGGAAACGGGAAACGCAGGATTACGAAAACCTGTTTATTCACGAATCGGGCATTACGGCACGACTGGGCAAAACGGTTTATATCCGCAAAGAGTTCCACGACAGGATACTGAAAATAGTTCAAGTTGTCGGCGGTAACAAAGTATCCCTGTTCAGTTATATAGACAATGTGCTGGCGTATCATTTCGACAGTTTTCAGGAAGATATTTCGCAGGCATACAGGCAACGAGTAAGTAACGATATATTTTAGAAACAGTTATGAAACTCCTTGTAATAATGATTATGCTTATAGCCCTTTTTCTGCTGTACCGCATAGCCTACCCGAAACAGTCGGCAGAACAGAAAGGAGGTGATTTTTCTAAAAAGGAACCGAAAAAAGGCGGCAGTATCATAGGCAAAAGCCGCTTTGTCCTGCCCGACAGAAGCCAACATGTGCAAACGCCTGCCGCACAGACAGATTTAGAAAAAACAACAGAAAAAGATACTTCTTTTGTCCCCGAAACCGAAGAAAAACGGTCGGCAGCAATACCCGCCGAACAGTTGAACGAGGTTTCGGAAGATGAACCCGACCCCGATAAATTGGATATTCCTCCGGACGATGACGATGAGATTGACTACGAGGCTGAACAGGAAGCCGAAGAATTGAACAGGGTATCGGGACGTGAAGTGATGCTTGCCGAGGGATTGGATTACGATGACTTACGGAATGTGAAAAAAATCGTAAAACAGCAACCCGAAACGGTAAGCGAAGAAACAGGCAGAACGCTTGCGGCATTGGAAAATACCGATATGTTCGAGATGCTTGTTTCGGGCGATGAAGGCAAACGAAATTGGATAAAGGCGATTATTGACCGCAGCCTCCAAAACAGAATGCCCGAAAAGGAAGGTAATACTTCCGCAACGGATTACGGCAATTTTAATATCGCAGATTTTATTGGTAAACAAAATAAAAGACAAAGGAGATGAAAAAGAATGACTACGGATAGACAACCAATTAAGAATTAGGAATTACGAATTAAAAATTACAAAGCATAAAATAATTCCTAATTGAAAATTCCTAATTCATAATTGAACAGGGTTTCCACTAAAATTTAAAATAAATATTATTAATCGCCGTGGGGAATATCCCGCTCCGCAGCATTTTCAAAAATCGTTATGACAAAAAAGTATCAAAAAACAATTTTTTCGGCAGCGGCTTTACTGATGACTGCCATAGAAGCCTTTTCGCAGGGCAACGGCGCAGCGGGTATCACAGAGGCTACTCAAATGGTAACCTCATATTTCGACCCTGCCACCAGACTGATATACGCCATCGGCGCAGTTGTGGGTTTGATAGGCGGCGTCAAGGTTTACTCAAAGTTCAGCGCCGGCGACCCCGACACAGGCAAGACGGCGGCATCGTGGTTCGGTGCATGCATCTTTCTGATAGTGGCTGCCACCATTTTACGTTCCTTCTTCCTTTAAATCGCTATGGCAGAATATAATGTAAATAAAGGTATTGGTAAACAGTCGGAGTTTAACGGACTGAAAGCGCAGTACCTTTTCATATTCGCAGGCGGGTTGCTTGGGCTGTTCATCGTGTTTGTGGTAATGTATATGGCGGGAATAAACCGGTGGGCGTGTATCGCTTTCGGCATAATATCGGCTCTTATTCTGGTTTACGGCACGTTCTACCTTAACAAAAAATACGGCGAACACGGACTAATGAAAGCGCAGGCAAGGCGCAACTTTCCGAAGTATATCATAAGCAGAAAAAACTTTTTCAGATTATTCAAGAAAGGAATTAAAGGGGAATGAGAAACGTATTAAAATCGGCAACGCTTGAAAGCAAATTTCCGCTTCTGGCGGTTGAACATGACTGCATCATATCGAAAGATGCGGATATAACGGCGGCATTCCGGGTGGAACTGCCCGAGCTCTTTACCGTAACGTCTTCCGAATATGAGGCGGTACATTCGGCGTGGGTAAAGGCAATCAAGGTTTTGCCCAATTATTCAATCGTACATAAGCAGGATTTTTTTATTAAAGAGAATTACACGCCCGACATTATGAAAGACGATTTGAGTTTTCTTTCCCGCTCGTTTGAACGTCATTTCAATGAAAGACCGTTTTTTAATCACGCCTGTTTTTTGTTTTTGACAAAAACGACCAAAGAGCGTATGAGGCTGCAAAGCAATTTTTCTACACTGTGTCGGGGTTTTCTTGTGCCGAAAGAAGTCAGGGACAAAGAAACCGTTGTCAAATTTTTAGAAAGTGTCGGACAGTTTGAACGGATTGTGAACGACAGCGGTTTTGTCAAACTCACGCGGCTTACAAGCGATGAGATTACAGGCACAAAAGAAAATCCGGGACTTGTAGAAAAGTATTTTTCATTATCACTCGAAAACACAACTGCCTTAAAGGATATTTACTTGGGCGCTGACGAAATGAAAATCGGCGACAATATCCTTTGTCTGCATACGCTTTCGGATTTGGAAGATTTACCGTCAAAAGTAGCGACCGACAACCGTTACGAAAAATTTTCTACCGACCGCAGCGACTGCCGTCTGTCGTTTGCCGCACCTGTGGGCGTATTGCTGTCCTGTAACCATATTTACAACCAATACATTTTTATTGACGACCATTCGGAAAATCTGAAACGCTTTGAAAAACAGGCAAGGAATATGCACTCGCTTTCGCGCTATTCACGTCAAAATCAGATAAACAAAGAGTGGATAGAACAGTATTTGAACGAGGCTCACAGCCGGGGATTAACCTCTATCCGCTGCCACTGCAACGTAATGGCGTGGTCGGACAACAGAGATGAGTTGGCACGTATCAAAAACGATGTCGGCAGTCAGTTGGCGCTGATGGAGTGCAAGCCAAGACACAACACCGTTGATGTGCCAACGCTCTTTTGGGCAGGTATTCCGGGCAATGCTGCCGATTTTCCGAGTGAAGAAAGTTTTTACATGTTCATCGAACAGGCGTTGTGCTTTTTTGTTGAAGAAACAAATTACAAAAGTTCGCCATCGCCTTTCGGAATAAAAATGGTGGACAGACTGACAGGTAAACCGCTGCATTTGGATATTTCGGATTTGCCGATGAAACGCGGAATTATCACTAACCGGAACAAGTTCATACTTGGTCCATCGGGAAGTGGTAAATCCTTTTTTACCAATCATATGGTGCGGCAGTATTACGAACAGGGGGCGCATATTGTTTTGGTGGATACAGGTAACTCGTATCAGGGACTTTGTAATTTGATAAACCGCAAGACCAACGGCGAAGACGGCGTGTATTTCACTTACACCGAAGACAATCCGATTGCCTTTAATCCTTTCTATACCGATGACGGCGTGTTCGATATAGAGAAGCGCGAAAGTATTAAAACGCTTATCTTAACGCTTTGGAAACGCGACAACGAGCCGCCGACACGCGCCGAAGAGGTAGCGCTTTCAAATGCCGTCAGTATCTATATCGACCGCCTGAAAACAGGTGTTTTGCCTTCATTCAATACTTTTTATGAGTTTATAAAAGGCGAATACCGTAAAATTCTCGATGAGAAACAGGTTCGCGAAAAGGATTTTGACGTTGCAAATTTTCTGAATGTGCTTGAGCCTTATTACAAAGGCGGCGAGTATGATTATCTGCTCAACTCCGAAAAGCAACTTGATTTATTATCCAAACGCTTTATAGTTTTTGAGATTGATGCTATCAAAGACCACAAAATTCTGTTCCCGATTACCACCATTATTATTATGGAAGTCTTCATCAATAAAATGAGGCGGTTAAAGGGTATCAGAAAAGTTATACTGATTGAGGAAGCGTGGAAGGCAATCGCCAAAGAGGGTATGGCAGAGTACATTAAATATTTGTATAAAACAGTTAGAAAATACTTTGGCGAGGCGATTGTGGTAACTCAGGAGGTAGATGATATTATTGCTTCCCCGATTGTAAAGGAAAGTATTATTAATAATGCAGACTGTAAAATCCTGCTTGACCAAAGAAAATATATGAACAAGTTCGATTCAATACAGGCGTTGCTGGGCTTGACCGAAAAGGAAAAATCGCAGGTGCTTTCTATCAATATGGCGAACAATCCCAATCGAAAATATAAAGAGGTGTGGATTGGTCTGGGCGGCGTTCAGTCGGCGGTTTATGCGACAGAGGTCAGCGCTGAAGAATATTACACTTATACAACCGAAGAAACGGAAAAGTTGGAAGTGATGCGCCTTGCCGAAAAGTTGGACGGAAACCTTGAATTAGCGATTAAACAATTAAGAATTAACAATTAATAATTAAGAGATTTTTTAAAATGAAAAGTAGAATTTTAACATTAATTATTGTGCTTGTATGTTTTACAGCACAGGTACAGGCGCAGTTTGCTGTTTTTGATGCGGGCAATCTGGCGCAGAACATAAAGCAGGTTACGCAGTCAACCACCGTAGCCGGCAATACGCTCAACAACTTCAAAGAGGTTCAGAAACTTTACAATCAGACCAAAGACTATTACGACAAACTTAAATCGATAAACGATTTGGTCAGGGACGCTCGGAAAGTTCGCGATGCTATTCTGCTGGTAGGCGAGATAAGCAACATCTATGTAACCGGTTTCGGGAAGATGCTGTCCGACCCTCATTTTCGTCAGGAGGAGTTGGCGGCTATTTCCAACGGCTACACCATACTGCTCGATGAAAGCGCCAATATGCTGCTGGAAATAAAAGATGTGGTAAACGTGAATGGACTTTCGATGACCGACTATGAACGTATGGATATTATCAATTACGTGTACGACCGTCTTAGAAGCCATCGGAACTTGGTACTCTACTTTACCCGCAAAAACATCTCTGTTTCATATCTGAGGGCACAGAAAGAGGGCGATGCCGACCGCGTGGTTGCTCTCTATGGAAATCCCGATGAACGATATTGGTGAAAATAAGTTAAGAGTTAAGAACTAAAAACTAAGAGTTAAAAGGATTAAGAATGATTTTATTGGCGATAAGTTTCGATAATCTTCATCAGATACTCCGTAATCTTTATACGGAAATGATGCCGTTGTGTTCGGATATGACAGGCGTGGCGAGAGGGATTGCAGGCTTGGGTGCACTGTTCTATATCGCCCATCGCGTCTGGCAATCCCTCTCACGCGCCGAGCCGATAGATGTATATCCGCTTCTTCGCCCTCTCATAATCGGATTGTGTATCATGTTTTTTCCTGTTTTCGTATTGGGAACAATCAATACGGTAATGTCGCCTGTTGTGAAAGGCACAAACCAGATGCTCGCATCGCAGACTTTCGATATGAACGAGTACCGCAGACAAAAGGATATGTTGGAATATGAGGCTATGGCACGCAGTCCCGAAACGGCGTGGTTGGTCAGCAGCGAAGACTTTGACCGGCGGCTGTCGGAGTTGGGCATTTTTGATGCACCCGAAATTCTCGGAATGTATGCCGAGCGGGGTATGTATAATCTGAAAAAATCCATCAGGGATTGGTTTCGTGAACTGCTGGAAATACTCTTTCAGGCAGCGGCATTGATAATCGATACATTGCGGACGTTTTTTCTTATCGTTCTTGCCATCTTGGGACCAATCGCTTTTGCGATTTCGGTCTATGATGGCTTCCAAAGCACTATGACACAGTGGATAAGCCGTTATATTTCGGTTTACCTGTGGTTGCCTGTTTCCGATTTGTTCAGCGCAATATTGGCAAAAATTCAGGTCTTGATGCTGCAAAGGGATATTGCCGAATTGCAGAACAATCCGAACTTCTCGATAGACGGCTCCAATACGGTCTATATAATCTTTATGCTCATCGGCATTGTTGGTTACTTCACTATCCCCACCGTTGCCAACTGGATTATCTCGGCAGGCGGTATGGGTTCGTACAACCGCAATTTGCAGGCAACGGCAGCCAAAACAGGCGCAGTAGCAGGGGCGGCAACAGGAAATATAACAGGCAGGTTAATTAAGAATTAGGAATTAAGAATTAAGAGATGAAAAAGAGAAAGCAGTTACAAGTTAAAATCAGTTATTCAGTTAATCAATTATTCAGTTATTCAATCATTCAATAAATAGAAAAATGGAATTTAAGTCATTAAAAAACATTGAAACATCATTCAAACAGATACGGTTTTTCGGAATTGTATTTGTGTGCCTTTGTTTCGGCATTGTGGTTTATTCGCTTTTGGGCGCATACCGTTTTGCCGAAGCGCAACGGCAGAAAATATATGTGCTTGACGGCGGTAAATCGTTGATGCTTGCCCTCTCGCAAGACCTGTCGCAAAACCGTCCTGTCGAAGCAAGGGAACACGTCAAGCGTTTTCACGAACTCTTTTTTACCCTCTCGCCCGACAAAAACGCTATTGAAAGTAATATCGGCAGGGCGTTGTTCCTCGTAGATAAATCGGCATTTGCCTACTATAAAGACTTGCAGGAAAAGGGATACTATAACCGCATAATCAGCGGAAATATTAATCAGAATGTGCAGGTTGACAGCGTGTCGTGCAATTTCGATGCCTATCCATATAACGTGGTAACATACGCCCGGCAGTTGATTATCCGCGAGAGCAACATCACCGAACGAAGCCTTGTAACACGCTGTAATCTTATCAACTCCGTGCGCTCGGATAACAATCCGCACGGTTTTATTATGGAAGCCTTTGAGATTTTGGAAAACAGAGATTTAAGGGTTATTGACCGTCAATAAATTAAAAAAATGAAATTTAAAATTATGAACACGAACAGCAATCAGATGCATGACGATGACAAAAGCCTGTTATCGAACGAACAAAAGCAAAAGATGACGAAATACGCCGTCTTTGCTCTTATGGGAATTATCTGTGCAGGTGCAATTTTTTACATTTTTTCGCCATCGGCAGAC
>Ga0082212_10003484_pt1 | contig 22306 bp, 19 predicted proteins | sample TergutNt197P3_FD_71548 | JGI IMG/M metagenome (GOLD analysis project Ga0082212, IMG submission 71548) | Neocapritermes taracua P3 segment gut microbial communities from Petit-Saut dam, French Guiana - Nt197 P3 | ecosystem: Host-associated > Arthropoda: Insects > Digestive system > Gut ...
TTTTTCCGTACAACTGAATAATAAAGTTGGCCGCAAGGATGTAGTCTATGGCGTTGCCGGTTTTATATTTCTGTACTTTGCTATTGTCGGGATTGCCGCTCTTGTTATTGCAAGTTCAGGCCTAAGCCATACGACTTCTTTTTCTGTAGCGCTTATCACCCTTGGAAACATAGGCATCGATCCGGCATTACTGCAGCCGTATACCATTTTTAGCAGCCTTCCCGGTTATGTAAAATGGACGCTTTCGTTTGTCATGATCGCAGGACGTCTGGAACTATGGACAGCCTTTGTATTTTTTTCCAGGGAGTATTGGCGTTAACCTCCATGGCGGCCTTGGCATCCATGTTACAGTTGGCCTTTTAGCTCCTGGCTAACATATTTATTAGCAGGATAACCTGTCATGTACTTGATCTGCCAATTGCTAGTGTACAACACGGTCTTTCCAGATAAAACCGCGTCCCGACACCGTACGGTAAAACGACCACAGTACCATAAACAACACGCTAAAATACATTACCGGCCAAATCAGGGCATTGTACCAGCTTATTCTGCGGCCCAAAAAAAGAACCAGCCAGGTTAAAGTAAACAATATATGCACAATAACCAATTGGAGCAGAAAAGGGTTATGAAACAATCCCAGGAGAGAGAGCGGAATTGAACAGACAAGGATGGGAAATGGAAGGAAAAAAAAGAAAAAAATCAGAAGGGCAATAAAAATAAGCGCTGCAGGCTTCTTGCACAAAAAATCATAAATATTTTTTCCTATCCCCTGAATGCCCGCCCAATAGCCGCAATACATTCTGCATCTAACCTGATTTGTAATGTCAAGAAACTCCGTTTTATATCCGCACTCTTTAACATACCGGGCCATATAAATATCTTCGCTGGTTTTGTTTTTGACCGCCGTATATCCGCCGATTTTAACAAATACGTCTTTTCTTACGGCGATATATTGTCCCACGGCTGCGGAAAAATAACCAAGCTTGACTACTTTATTAAGAAACATGGGAATAATAAAACCGGTTAAAAAAAACATTACCGGCACGGTAACCCGTTCGCCAAAACTTTTAAGGATTTGCCCGACATAGCCGGAAATAAAATCTGCGCCGGTATTCTCCAGATTTGAAACAACCCAGGAAATGCTTGTAGGATTGTGAATGGTATCAGCATCGGTAAAAAGCAGAATTTCCCCGTTGGCATGAGACACCAGCTGATTGAGGGCAAAGGGTTTTCCATACCAATCTGCAGGCAGTTTCTCACCTTTGAATATACGAATCCGTTTGCTTTGTTTCATAAGCTGTTGGATAATTTCGTAAGTCCTGTCTTCTGAATTATCATCGATAATCAGAATCTCATAATCACGGTAATCCTGTTTTAACAAAGAATTAATGCAGTTTTCTATATTTTCTTCTTCATCGCGGGCAGGAATCAATACAGAAACCAGAGGCCCTGCCTTTATAATGGGCAAACAGGTGCGTTTTCTCATATCCAGAACATTTGCCAAAGCCATTACAAAAAAATAGACCGATACGACAAGCATTCCATAGCAGTAAACTTCTGCAACAGTGTGAAGAATCATAAATACACCATAATATATAAAAAAAACAATGCTAATCAAGGCCAGGTTATAGTCTGGTCTAGTCATGCCGTTTTTTTCGGGCTATACTCACTTTACCATGGAGGATAAAGCGTGCATTGGGCCGATGAATATGCGGAAAAAATAATTAATAAAAAAGGTTCGCATATGTATACATGTGCATCGGGAATTACTCCGTCGGGCACAGTACACATCGGTAATTTCAGGGAAATTATTTCTGTGGAATTGGTTGTCCGTGCACTCCGGGACAAAGGGGTAAAAGTACGGTTTATCTATTCATGGGACGATTACGATGTATTCCGCAAGGTTCCTGCCAATATGCCAAAACAGGATGAGCTGCAAAAATATTTGCGCTTTCCGATAACCATGGTTCCGGATCCCTGGGAACGCGACGAAAGCTATGCCCGGCATAACGAAGTTGATGTAGAAAGCGTGCTTCCCCTTGTAGGGATTATTCCGGAATATATCTACCAGTCAGAATGTTACCGCGCCTCCAAATATGCTGCACAGATAAAGACCGCTTTGGAACATCGTGATGCGCTAAAAAATATTCTGGATAAATTCCGGGACGAAGATCACAAGATTCAGGGTGAATGGTGGCCTGTCAGCGCTTTCTGTGATAATTGCAACAAGGACGAGACAGACATTCAAACCTGGGACGGCCAGTGGGTTGTCAGCTATCATTGCAATTCCTGCGGACACGAAACTGCCGTAGACATACGGGAAGCCAAAGGTATTAAGCTTGTATGGCGTGTAGACTGGCCCATGCGCTGGGCATACGAACAGGTTGATTTTGAACCCGCCGGAAAAGACCACCATAGTCAGGGAGGATCGTTCGATACTGCCAGGCATGTATGCAAGGACGTTTACAACCGGGACGCCCCTGTTACCTTTCGTTACGATTTCATCGGCATTAAGGGAACACCGGGCAAAATGTCCTCTTCCAAAGGCAAAGTAATAGACCTGCCCGACGTACTCCGTGTATACACTCCGGAAATAGTTCGCTATCTTTTTGCCGGCACCAGACCCAATACCGAATTTACGATCTCTTTTGATTTGGATGTGATCAAAATATACGAAGACTACGATAAAACGGAACGCATAGCATGGAAAGATGAAAAAGCAAAAGATGAAGCAGCATTTCTCCGTGAAAAACGAATCTACGAATTATCCCAGGTTAATTTGGACAGCGAAGGCAAGAGCATTATTCCGGAGGTCAAACCGTTTCAGGTTCCTTTCCGCCATCTTTGCAATCTTATTCAGATAGCCGACTGCGATATTGAAAAAACCATTGCACGGCTTAAATGCGGCAATGTCGACGGAGTAACCGGCGCACCAAGCGATGCTCAGCTCCCTGCCCTGCTGGCCCGCTGTCGCTGTGCAAAGTACTGGATCGAAGAATGCGCCCCGGAAGAATTCCGTTTCAGACTCCGGCCTGCAGGAGAAAAAGAAGCAAACCAAGCTCCTGTCAACCTGAACGAAAAAGAACTGACCGGAATAAAACTGCTCCGCAGCAAAATAATTTCCTGCATAGAAAAATATCCGGACGATAAAAGCTGTGCGGAAGCAATTTACCAATGTGCCGAAGAAGCAGGTCTTGAAGGAAAGCACCTGTTCCGCGCTGCCTATCAGGCGCTTATCGGTAAGGATCAGGGACCACGGCTGGCAAGCTTTTTACGCTGCATAGACAAAGAACGGCTGCTGGGAATATTGGAGAAATACTAATGCATGACAGACATCACACGCCGGATTACCGAGCAAATTCTAGCGGTTCCGAAAGGGAAAGTTTCCTGCTACCGGGATATCGCCCTTAAAGCAGGACTTCCCAACGGAGCCAGACAGACAGTCAGAGTTCTCCATTCCCTTTCCCGGAAATACGAGCTTCCCTGGCACCGGATAATCCGTGCAGACGGCAGAATAGGTCTGAAAGAAGGAGAAGGAAAAGAATTACAGATAAGCCTCCTCCTCGGCGAAGGGGTGGAAGTTTCCCCGGATGGACGGGTGGATATGGAAAGGTTTGGGATATAGTGGTTTGATACATCTTTTGTACACTATATTTTTCATTGATTTATAATATATATTGACAAAATTATTCAAGCAATCAAAATAAATATATGATCAACAAGATATCTTTAGAATATCCTGTAGTATTGGTGCATGGAATAATCGCACATGACAGAAAAAGCCTTATTAATTTCTGGGGGAGAATTCCGGAAATCCTGACAAGCAAGGGAATAAAAGTGTTTCTGGGTAATACCGACGCATGGGGCGACTGTGAATCAAATGCATTAATTCTAAAAAAAACCATAGAGGAAATATTATTTGAAACAAAAAAAAGTAAAGTAAATATTATAGCTCATTCTAAAGGCGGTATAGACTCACGATATCTAATTTGGAAACATGGTTTTGGCGATAAAACAGCGAGTTTAACCACAATATGTACGCCTCATCATGGAGCAGAAATTGCCGATCTGATATATAGTCAAAAAATCATACATGCAAAATTGAGCCAAAAGGCATTGTCAATATTTGGTGAGTTGTACGGGGACACAAATCCTAACTTGTATAATGTGAATTACCAATTGACAACCGGAGAAATGCATAAATTTAATAATAAAGTAATAATGGACAACAGGGTATTTTATCAAAGTTTATATACAACAATGAATAACGCTTTTGATGATTTAATGTTTTTTTATCCATATTTATATGTTAATAAAATTAATGGAAAGAATGATGGAATAGTAAGCGAATATTCTGCGAAATGGGGAAATAATATAATAAAAATCGAAGGCGGAATATCGCATGCAGAAATACTTGATTACAAGAAGAAAAAAATATCCGGCAAAGATATACCAAATATATATATAAAAATAATAGAAGAATTAAATAAAAAAGGTTTTTGAAAAAAATTAATTTTTTTGGAATTTCGATAAAATACTGCTTTTGGAAATTACATCGACTCCAAGCTCAAGGACATTTTTGGGGCATACTATGCAGATAATCTCCTTCATGAGTCCTCCTCTATTATAAAAGTTACCTGTGAGTCAACATTCAAGCCGAGGGCGCTGAAATCAAATTCCAGCCTTTCCATTTCCGGAGGACGAAGAAAAGGATATTGTTTCCTGAAAACCTCTGTACCGTTAACGGAAATGATTAGGGAGCTTTCTCCCAAAACCCTGGAGCTGCGGAAATACATAACGGTTTTTTTATCCGGGACTGTCGGATCCGATGGATCAATTGGAGCCGACAACGCAGATAAATCAAACTGCTGAGGCACAAGATACAAAATATCCTTTCCCGGATTAAACCTTATCAGCCTGCCGGAAGACTCGTCTTTCCAGGGCGCGCCGCCGGGGCGCTGTTTTTTTGCGTGAAGGGCAGCTGCTTTTCCGGCGCGCTCACCGCTTTCAGATACATAGTCCACCAAATCATTAACATGCAGGGCGTTACCGCAGGAAAACACTCCGGCAATGGATGTCATAAGGCTTTCATCACAGACCGGGCCCTTTGTGAGCGGATCAATTTCTGTTTCCAACATTTCAGCAAGTTCATTTTCCGGAATCAGCCCCACGGACAGTATCAAAGTGTCGCAAGCCACAACTTCACTTGTAACATCCAGGGGCTTAAAATTTTCATCAACATCGCATATTTCAACGGCCGTTAACCTGTCCTCTCCGAACAGGCGGGTCACGGTTTTTGAAAGGTACAGGGGAATGTTAAAATCGTACAGGCACTGGTGAATATTTCTGGTAAGTCCCGAGGGTGTAGACTTCGCCTCGTATACACCCAAAACATCGGCACCCTCAAGTGTGAGCCGGCGTGCCATTATCAGCCCTATGTCTCCGCTGCCCAGGACTACCGCCCGTCTTGCGGGCATTTGGCCCAGGATGTTGATTAAATATTGGGCTGTTCCCGCGGTGAATACCCCGGAAGGCCTGGTACCGTGGATAAATACCTGTTTCGCGGTGCGTTCCCGGCATCCGGTGGCAAGGACAATGGTCTTTGTTTCAATGGCAATAACCCCTTTACGGTTTACGGCGGTTAGAAGAAATGTGTCTTCCTCTTTTGTGATTTTTGTTACAAAGGTAAGGATCAATGCCTCAATTTTTTCTTTCTCGAATTCTTCGATAAACCATTCGGCATATTCCGGGCCGGAAAGTTTTTTCCCAAAACGAATCAGGCCGAATCCGTCGTGAATACACTGCTTCAATATTCCTCCAAGCCGTGATTCCCGTTCAATCAGCAGTGTTTCCGCACCTGAGCGCTTTGACTCCAGGGCCGCCGCAAGCCCTGCCGGGCCACCGCCAATGACAACGACATCCACCTGCTTCATGGGGCACTTCCTTTTGTTTCACCGTAGGTGATGATTGATTCAGGTGATGATTTTTTTACCTCCGAAAGGCTTACGCCCTGATGTTCGGCTATGATCTGCATGACCAGCGGAGAGCAGAAGCCGCCCTGGCAGCGGCCCATGCCGGGGCGAACCCTGCGTTTAATACCGTCCAGGGTAGGAACGCAAAGGGGTGAATTCAGCGCGTCGAGGATCTCGCCGCGGCTGATTTCTTCGCAGCGACATACAATGATTCCGTAATCGGGATTTTGCTTAATAAAGGCGGCGCGTGCCACATCATCCATCATTGCCAGGCGCGGCGGTACTGTACGGTGTGGCGAAAAGTCTTTATTTTTTTCTATTGTTGAATCCCCGGATGCCGTGTTTCCGGAACCTGCTGTTTTTGACAGGTATTCCAGCGTCCATTCGGTAATATCCGCGGCTATGGCGGGTGCGGCGGTTATGCCCGGTGATTGAATTCCTGCGGCCTCAATTATGTTGTCTGTAAAAATACCCCGGCGCACCACAAAATCTTCTTCATAAGTCGGGCCCCGTACTCCGGTGAAGTAGGCTATCACGTCGGAGTGTTTTAATGCCGGCGCCACCTTTTGCTGTTCCTTTATCAGATCGTCTGTCTCATTCCGGTAGGTGGCGGTGTTTTCCTTTTCCGGTGTTTCCACAGCATTGGGCCCTATCAGCATATTTCCATGAACCGAGTGAATAAGCGCCACACCTTTTGTATGGGATTTTCCGAGGATTTCTGCAAAGGGCGCTTTTCCCATGCTTGTTTTTATGAGGTAGCCGGTTTTCTTGTCCGTAATTATGTCCGTCCCCCGGCGCGGATGTATGGAAAAAGTACGGTCTCCTGCCATATCTGCGATTTCGTCGGAGTGTACCCCCGCAGCATTGATCACCAGCCTGGGGTGCAATGTACCGCGATTTGTTTTTACGCCGGTAATATGTCCGTCCGAGAGCTCCATGCCCAAAACGGCGGTGTTTAGGCAGATCCGGACATTGTTTTTTGCCGCGTTTTCCATCAGGGCCACAGTCATTTCACATGGGTTTGTAATTCCGCCGGTGGGCATAAACAAACCCCCTATGGCATAGGCGGGCAGATGGGGCTCGTGTTTAAGAAGTTCCTTACGCTTCATATAGCGGACGCCGGAATAACCAACTTTTTTAGCGTATGCACTCATAAGGTGAAACAAAAATTTTTCCCACAGCTTTGAACAAAAGACCACCTGTCCGTTCTGTTCAAAGGGAACATCCAACTCCTTTGATAATTCCCCGTACATTTTATTGCCCCTGATGCAATACTTGAATTTCTGGGATTTCGGAGAAAAATTAAGGCCCACATGGAGTACGCCGCCATTTGCCTTGGACTGGCCGTTGGCGACGTCAGGACCTTTTTCCGTCAAAATAACATCAAGCTTCCACCGGGACAGTTCGCGGGCTATGGCGCAGCCCGTAATACCGCCGCCGATGATAAGTACATCGGGTCTTTCTCCGTCCAGCGAATTATCACGTGTCGATGGTAAACGCAGACGAGGGGTAAAGCCATTAAGGGTAATATCGTTTATTACGCCATGGTATTTTTTTTTGTTGACCGCCGCCTGTCCGGCTTTTACCGCGGTTTTCCAATCGTCAGCTTCACCGCGCAGTACAATGCAACCTCTTTCCTCGGTTACGGCCACATTCGGCAAAAGTTTTTTAATTTTCCTGAGTAATTTATTATAGGGCAAGCTCTTCTCTGATTTTTCTTTGAAGTTCCGGAACTTCACTTTCTATGTTCCAAATACCCAGACGCACTATCAGGAACGGCAGCCGCCATAGGGCAACCTCATTGTCAGTAACCCCGGTTATCTGTTTGTATTTTTTGTAATACTTTTTACAGATGATTCTCCTTATCATTTCCATCACCTTCGCAACGGCTTTGCTGAGGCCCGGTATCATTTCCCCTTCGTTCAGGAGAAACAAAGTTGCTGCTACATCCGCTGCGGGAGCGCCTCTGGATGATGTCATCCAGTCTATGATGGTTTCCCTTTTTCCATCGGACATGATGTTATCGGGATGATAATCCAGATGCAGGATCGAATCCCCGTCGGGAAGGGCTTTTACCTTCTTTTTGGCAAGCTCCTTCTCTTCGGGTGTTAAAAAACTCAGGGGTGAGGAATCCAGCAAATTCAACGTCAACTCTTTATAACTGCGGATCTTCTGTGTGTGGGTAGCGTGCATCCTGGATTGCAAGTCCGCCATTATTTTGGGGGTTCGGAAAACTATTCCGGGATTAGAACCAGCCAGTGCAATAAGGGTTTTCCCCGGAATCCGCCTGATTAGCAATCCCGTGCGGTTTCCGATCTGTACCACACCGAGGCATTCTATGGCGGATATTCCCTTTTCATAAGTTTCCACGGTGTTGATATGCTCATGTTTTATTAGTTCCGGGGCAATATCCTCATGAAAAAGCTTTAAGAGTATGTCTTCTTCCCAATTATAAATCTGGGATGAACGGCTGTTAAAAATCGGTTCTCCAAGGCTTTCTATACTACGATTTTCCATACGGTTCTTTTACAACAGTTTACAATATATGTAAAGTATTCGTCAAATTAATTGTGTTTGTTGTTACCCCAGCCGTATTTTTGGGGACCCCACTCCTTTTCAATCAGATCTTGTTTTAACGTAAGCAGAGTATTGTGGAGGACATCCCCAGCCAAAACAACGCCCGGACCAATGGCGCAATTGGCGCCCATTTTAGCGCCGGGCAGAAGACTGATATTAACACCGGTACGCGAATAGTCGCCGATAAAATTCATCTTTGACAATGGATGAATATAGCGTTTACCTTGTACAAGCTGGCTTACATCGGCGTCGTTGAAACGCAGAGAAGAAGCGGTAGTACCGGCGCCGACATCAACGGCAGTGCCCACTACGCCATACAGTTCACAGTGATGCACGGCAGCTACTCTGTCCATTATTACGCCGCCAAGTTCGGCAGTAAAACCAATCTTACAATTGTTACCAATAACAGTATTCGCCGCGATTTTGCAGTAATCTTCAATCAGGCAATCCCGGCCGATGATGCAATTCTCGCCGATAACCACATTGTTCCGAATCACCGTACCATCGCCCACAATGCATTTGCCCTTGAACAACACTCCCGCGCCGATATGGCAGTTTTCTCCAAGTAAAGGTTTACCTTCGGTTAAACTACTCGTTTCATTAATACAGCATAGCTGGTTTGCCTCCAAATAATCCCAGGGAAAATCCATATCAACAAAGGAAGATTTTACATACCGCGCCTCCACGGAAAGCCCGTCAGTTAAAGCCGTCTGCAGGCAGTTTTCCAGCCAAAAGCCTGCGGGAGGCATTCCGCCGGAGGGCACATTTTCAAAGTGAGGAGGCGACATGTTGAGATAGGGAAGCGCTCCCGGCCCAAGCAAAAATACTCCGCAGCTGCGTGCGTTGGTATAATTATCGCGCGGGTGGCCCCAAAAAGCTTCTACGGTTTTTTCCCCTGCTCTCGCACAGATCCAATCGCCACTATAAAATCCGGCTGTATTGCTCTGCAGCAAAGCCGCAGCAAGGGCGTTATCGGATGGGATCTCCGTCATCTGAGCCAGATCCTGCTCGGTAATATAAACATCACCATGGATGATAATAGTCCAGTCGTCAGGGGCGCAAAGTGCACTCAGCGTCTCATCCAGACCGCTGTCAGTACATACAATCCTGATACCACTCATGTTGCGTAGTGCGTGTTTGGCACATTCACTTTTATAGCCGGCCAGCACAGCAATATCACGCAGGCCTAAGCGACTCAACATCTCCGCCAAACGCAGAACGTTTGGTTTGTTGCCTACCGGTAAAAAAGCCTTTTGCCAATATTTGTCAAAAGGAAACATCCGGCTGCCTTTTCCGCCGGCCAATATTACTGCTTTCATGTTTCTGCCTCATTTTTCTTCACATGGCGGGCCACTTCCGCCATCAGCTCTTCCCCCTGCCCATAAGCAAAAATAGTAACAAATTTTTCGTAGTTATCGGTATGTTCAATCTCTTTACCCGGCAGATAACCGAAGTAGCCGTTGGCATAACTTACCGGAACCAAATCAGGAATATCGGCGCGCAGAAGGTTACTTAAAGCCGAAAACAATTCAACGGGAAAGAAAACCAGGATGAGTGGTCCAACCCGCAAGAATTGTATCCGCATCAATAAGCTTTCTGCCTGCGGCTGATTTTGACTGTACAAGAGTCCCATATACGCCCCTTCGCAGCGAGCCTCTAACAGCCGCAGTGTTGCTTTGTCTGCGCCCTGCACCGTCGCTTCGGCCAGCGCTTTTTTTAAACGCTCCAAATTCTCTTCTTCCTGCCGTGGACTACTGGCCTTCCGCAGGATCATCTGCATCTGCATTTCACTGCACTTAAGTGCAAAATCAGACTGAGCTAACGGCAGTTCTTCCAAAGCTTTTGTTACCTGCTCAGCCAGCAGTCCGCCCAGCCGTTCCACTTCATCGAAACCGGTACCTTTTCGCGTGAAGCGCGTACTCACATCACCTGCACTGCCATTGAGGAACATTGCCATTTTCACCGGCCCTCTCTCCAATGCACGGGCAGTTGCTCCGGGAAAATCGGCACTCACAAGAGTATTATCCGCATGCAGTACGGTTGGGTGACAGGCTGTGCTGTAAACAATTATCTGTTCTCCGGCATCGTCTTCAAACTGCAAAACCGAAAGTAAGCCGTCGCCGTTGCGGCTGGGATCATTGCGATCGGTACCTATGCCCGGACTTGGAACAGCGCCGGCTCGCAGCGCTGCGGGACGCATAGATTGGCAACTGGTTTCTACCGCCTGAAGAATAATGGCTTCCAAATTGTTGATAATACCGTGGTCACTCTCGCCGGCCATAGCGGTTATTAGCCCGCCCAGGACACCGTTAGTTTCAAACAAACCCGCGGGCCCGGCATGGCAGTGAGTGGCGGCCATAAAAAAATCTGCCGGTACGATTCCCCATTTTTGCACGTTTCCGGCAATACGCTGTACAAAGCTGTTATCCACCGCCACCAGATCGCAGGAGACAATACACACCCGCCGTCCGCTTTGGGCAATAGTAAGTGCACGAACGTACAACGGATCGTGTGTACCCGTTGCCAGGCGCGGCGGACCGCCCTCGTATCCGGCAAGAGGAGTACCCAATGCCACGCTCAGTGTTACCTTTGCCCAGCCAATCAACGTTTGCATTGTGATGAACGTCAGGACGGAATGGCAAAGATGCCGGCAAGGGTGCCTAAAATGGCTGCTATCACAATACCCAACAATATCCGGATTGGTTTAACTTTTTTCTTTTTCATCAGCCAGTAACAAAGCAAGGTTACAAGCAATGGCAGCATATAGGGTACAATACTGTCAAAGATGCCCTGCAGGCTGAACACAACTTCGCCTTCGTCCACAACATCCAGTCCAAGTTTAATATTTACCAGCTGACAGATCAGTCCTCCTACCATCGTGAGCCCCACAATGGAAGCGACAAAGGAAAAACGCTTTACAAAGTTACCGTTGCGGATGCGATCAATTAGCTTAGTTCCTTCGCGGTAACCAAAACGGGTTCCGGCGAATTTTATGCTTTGAGAAACACTGTTCCAGATCACAAAACACAAAAGCAGCCCAATGGGATTGCCCTCTATACCGAAGGTTACAGCAAGCAGCAGGCAGATGAGCAGCACGGTCATAAAAATGATGCTGTCACCCACGCCGGCCAGCGGACCCATCATAGCCACTTTAAGGCCCGACACAGCCTCACCCGCAGCGTTACCCTCTTCCAGTTCCATTGCGGAAGTTACTCCCAGAATAGGCTGCACCAGCTGCGGGTTGGTGTTAAAGAACTCCAGGTGACGATGCATTGCCTGGCTAAGTTCTTCTTTTGGTCTGTCTTTATATGCTTTTCTCAGGGCGGGCACCATAGCATACAGATAGCCCAGCGATTGAAACCGTTCGTAGTTGTGGGATGCCTGTAAAACCAATGAGCGCATCCACATGCTGTTTATTTCTTTTTTGGTGAGTTTTTCGGCTGTCATAGATCGTACCCTCCTTCCTGTATAGTTTCTTTTTCGCTCTCCGGCACGGACTGCACGTCATTGTGCCAGTTAATGATCAGATCACAAACTACCGCCAGTACCAGTCCAAGCAGCGCGCAGCCTATGGTCGGCAGCGCAAAATAGGCTGCGGCAATAAATCCCGTCAGCATAAAAGCCCATGTTTTTTTGTTCATCATCATACTCAGTAACATACCCATACCCAGAGCCGGCATAATCTTACTGGCTACCGATAAACCGGCCATCAGCGTTTCGGGGATTTTATTAATCAGCAGCACCGCGTAATCGACTCCCAGCCACACGGCAAAAAACAGCGGAAGGGACATAACAAGACACTGTACCACAAGACCGGAAAAATGATAGAAACCGATTTTGCTTAAATCGGCGTTATCAGCAGCCTTTTCAGCTTTGTGCACAAAGGTAATATTGATGGTGTATGCAAGGATTTTTAGCTGCTGACCCAAAATGGCAACCGGTAATCCAACAGTCAATGCCGCCGCCGTGTCCTGCCCTGTAAGGATACCCACCGTAGCACCGATGATTGTTCCCAGGACGGGGTCGGGCGGAATGTAGGCGCCAATCTGTCCGCTGGCAAAGATCAGTTCCATACTGGCCCCGATGATCAGCCCGGTTGTAAAATCTCCCAGGACAAGACCGGTAGCGGTACCGATGAATACCGGGCGGAAAAATCCAAATTGAAATGTAGCTTCGTCAGCTACCGCCACCATGGCCACGAGCGCCAGTAAAAAGGCCGTTATAATCATACAATCACTCCTTCCGGTTTTTAGTTTTTATCTGAAGCTTTTTCAAAAGAAACCGCACTGTCTGCCGGTACCATCTGGATGGTAACAGGCACACCCGCGTTTACAATGGCCTGCAATACGGCCGTATCTTCGTCGTCGACGGCAACTGCTTTGGTAATTTGGCGTTGTTTTCCGTTGTTCTTCATACCGCCGATGTTCAAAGCATTGGGTTTATAGCCTAAATCAATGATACGCAGTACATCCCTCGGATGATTGAACAGCAGCATTGTACGGCGCTTAATGGGATTTTGAGCCGCCACTTCCGCAAATTTTTCGGGTGTAAAAAACACCACACGCATGCCTTCCGGCGCTGCCATCTCCAGCAGGCTCTGCTGAAATTTATCGCCCGCTATGGCATCGTTTACAACAATACATTGCTCTAACTGCAGGGTCTTTACCCAGGTAGTAACCACCTGACCATGAAGCAGCCTATCGTCAACACGTACAAATTCTACAGCCATTATATTTGAATTTTGTATCTATAGATCGTTTTCGTCAAGCGAAATATTGCGTTCACTCCCACTGAAGGCGCGTACCTTTGCTCCGAGGTTTTGCAGACCAAGATGACCGGCCTCCATCAGCTCATCAATAACAGCATCATTGAGATCTTCCATAATAACGAGTTCACATAAAAAAGCCATGTTCACACCAGCTACCAATTGCAGTGCCGGGCGCTTTGCTGCCAATTCAGCAGCCACATTTGCCGGTGTACCGCCAACCAGATCAGCTGCAATTAAAACACCTTCGCACCCTGCCAATAATTCAAGCTTTTTTTCCATGGCGCCGCGAAGTTCCTCTCGTCCCATGCCGGGGAATAATCCAACAGTCTCTATATTTTTCTGGCGGCCTGTCAGCATCTCTAAACTCTCGAACGCACTTTGCGCCAGCGTTCCGTGCGCCGCAATCAATACACCAAACTTCCTCGCCAATACAATGCTCCGATTATAGGTGATTTATTATTAAACCATAAAAACTACAATTTATCGCTGAGCCTGGCATACGATCGCTTGCAGTATATTTTGGAAAGGGGTGAGACTGCGCTGATCTTATTCGGATAACTATTTTACCAGGTTCAGAGGCAGCTTGTGGTTTTACTTTACTGTAGCCTCGTTGGCACCTTTGCCTTCCCGTGTGTAAACCCTTGTCGGGTTGTTTGGATCCAGACACCTTTCTCCACGGTGAAAAAAAGCATACTGATAAGTTCCCGGAGACAAGGGCAATGAAAGCGTATAGCGGCCGGGACTTGTTTCCTTCAATTCGTACATAAAGGGATCCCAGCGGTTAAAAGAACCCGCTACCGTAACCGTCTCTCCCGGCGGGGCATAGTACGTAAAGGTCAGGGTTCCTTCCGGCCCGCGGTTGGGTGAATCGGGCCGTCTTATATAAGGAATGGCAACCACCGATTTGGTAATGCCCGATGACGGATCAACACGGTAATCAAGATTAATGGGATCCTTTACCCAAAGCCCGTCAATAATAAGCCGGTATTCCAAATCCCCTTTTAAATCTTCGGGAATAGTAAAAATATAAAATAGTATTCCCGAATCAGTATACAGATCTGCGGGAGGCCTTTCCTTTATCCAGGGCCCGGCGTGTTCATTAGGCACCATAAAGCGCCTGAACCAGTAAATTTTTCCAAATCCTTCATGGGCAAAAGCAATCCCCACTCGTCGGTAGGATGATGAAGCGGTAAAAATCACCGCATCGTCCACAATTTGAGGTTTTTCCGGTCTCCGGAGCTGCTTCAAATGATCTATAAAGCGGAAAGATTCTGTTTCCACTGCTCCTATACTGCCGATAATAGACATAAGGAGCATTAATACCATGAGCTTTTTCATCTGTTTACTAATATCGGTTAATGCCCCAATATCTTAATTATGCCGTCACTTGCGCAGCTGAAAGAATTTCAAGTCTCATTTTATAATGTTGGCAATGAAGCCTTAAGCATTCGTGAAAACCAGTTGCCCAGAGAGGACCTTGAACTTCCAAATGACGAGCCTCCTGCACCTTTCCCGGAAGAGTTTGGCGACATTCCGCCGGTTATTGAGTCTGAACCAGCGTTTAATATAGACGATTTAGGGCTGGATTTGCCCCCCGAAAGTTTCACTGGTACGGAAGATGCCGGCGGAGGGTTTGATTTTGGCGATTTGTTGGGGGATGGCAGCCTTGACAACTTTGGTCTGGACTCTCCCGCTGAGCCGCCGCCTGTTGATGACATTTCTTTTGGTGAAGCCGAAACGGGATCCGCCGACATTGAGTTACCCGATGATATTTCAAGCGGTTTTTCGGACAATTCAGATCCGGCAGGTCCGTTAGAAACTGACACCCCTCCCATAGATGAAGGAATCTCCCCGATAGAAGATGTCCCTGCAGGTATTGGAGAAACCCCTGATTTAGATGAAATAATCCTTGACAGGATGCCAATGGAGGACACAGACGGACTTGATTTGAGTGATGCAGGAGCCATGGAAGCTCCTGCTGAAATGGGAGACTTGGCAAGTGACCCGGACATGGCGGAAACCCCTGCCAGTGAGTCTGATTTTTCTAACATTGAATTTCCCGACATTGACCTGACCCAAACCGTTGACATGGGCGGAGAAACCATCTCTCCTCAGGCGGATGGATCAGATGATATCGAATTTCCCGACATTGATCTGACCCAGGCTGTTGATATGGGCGGAGAAACAGCTTCTCCGCAGATTGCCGAAGAGGATATTTCCGGAGATGAAGATTTTTCTCTTGATTTAGACAGTATCGGAAACGAAAGTCCGGACGGTTCTCCGTCGGAAACCGATGACTTTTCCATGGATCTTCCGGATGGAGATGATTTTAGCGCAGGTGATTTCGGTTCGGACGATATTTCCGCCGGAGATTTTGGTGCCGGAGATCTTGGCGCCGGAGATCTTGATGCGGGACTTGATACCGGTGATATTGGCACTGATACAGGGTCAGACAGCTTTGACACCGAATTACCCGGCGAAGAATTAGGCTCCGACTTTGATACTGAATTTGAAGATACCACTCAGGACATCACTCCGGATACAGAAGACATTGACAGTTTTGACGATATGCCGGCGATGGCTGAGACCGGAAAAGAAAGTACCGACTCTTTTGACGATTTTGCAATCGGAGATACTGCCTTAGAGGCGCCGGATTTTAATGAAACTTCTACAGATGAGCTTGGTGATTTTTCACTTGCCGGATTTGACGATATAGGCGAAAGCGGAAAACCAAGAAAGGGTCAGGCCATTGGACCTGCGCAGGGATCCTCTGATGAAGTAGAAGAAATCCATCTTAGTGAAAACGATTATCAACAGCTTCAGGATACACTTTCCGCCTACCCGTTAAACCTCCGCATTGCCTGTGAAGAACTTATTGCCGAACAGGCTGTTGCCCCTGACAAAATGTCAGCGCTTGTCAAATTATTGGTAAGGGGCGCTCCTGCCAAAGAAACAGCTTCTCTGGCAGGAAAGATCCTGGGAAAGACTATCACTATTCCCAAAGGTTATACAAAGAAAACCGGTGAAGAACTGGAAGCGGAACAGTCTAGTTTTGGCTATATCTTTACACACCGCTTTTTGCCAGTGCTGAAGATTGCCGGAGCTGTTGCTCTGGTTACAGCTTCTTTGGGATACTTGATTTGGCGCTTTGCCGTAATCCCCTTTCAGGCTGAACGCCGTTACAAAGAGGGGTATGCCCTTATCCAGACCGGAGAATATGTCCAGGCAAATGAACGGTTCCGCCAGGCTTTTGAAATACACCGGGTTAAGAATTGGTTTTACCGCTATGCAGAGGCTTTCCGGGATGAACGGCAGTACATCTACGCGGAAAGAAAATACGACGAACTCCTCCGGGTCTACCCGAAGGACAAGAAAGGTGCATTGGACTATGCTGCCATGGAAACCTACTATATAAAAAATTACGAAAAAGCGGATCGAATCATCCGGACCAATATTCTTGATTATGCGGTAAACGACAGAGAAGGACTTCTGGCCCTGGCGGAAAACAATCTGGCCTGGGGTGAAACCGATTACAACCGTTATGAAGAAGCCAGAGCAGCTTATGCCCGTTTACTGGAAAAGCACGGCAAGCAGGATCCTTATCTGGAAGGAATGCTTAAGTACTTTATCAGAACAGACAATCTGAGAGAAGTACTTCCATTACAGGCCCATTTCATGAGCGATCCCAAAAAACGAAAAATCACTGTCCCCACTCTGGCCGAACTGGGAGGGTACCTTCTGGATAAAAGATTTGAAGATACAGGCGGAGTTCCGGAAGAATATGCAGATCAGATAGATGGAATCAGGGCTATATTAATCCGTGGTATCAATGCCGACAGATCATACCCTGAATCATATTACCATCTGGCACGGTACTACTCCCGTTATGGTAATATTAATGAAGAACGGCAAAGCTTACGGGATGCAATACATGCATTTGCCGCCGCTCCCGAAGAATCATCCAAACGGGTAGGCTATCATATAGATACTCAGCGCCTCTATGCCGAAATACTGATAAACACCAAAGAGTTTTTCCCGGCGGAAGAAGAACTGGTTCGCGGCGTCAGGCTCTATGAAGATGCACGCGCCAGAGGAATAATCAAAAATCCACGTCCCGAATTCGGCAGGCTCTATGCCAATCTGGGAGATCTTGAATTCTATGTCAAAAGCGGCAACATGGATGCGGCGCTCCGCTACTATCAGGAAGCGGAACGGAATGACTGGTCACCTCCGGAAATGCAATACCGCATGGGTGTAGCATATTATCAAAACGAACAGTGGGAAGAAGCGTTGATGCGTTTTTTTGCCCTTACTTCGGTCATGCCTAATAACAGACGGCTGCTCTATGCTTTAGGAAACACCGCTTACCTAAGAGGCAATTATTTTGCGGCCCAGGGTTACTACAACAGGCTTATGGATCTCCTTGATGCAGAACGGATCCATTCCCCGGAAATTTTCCCCGGCGGCCGTCCGGAAGAACAGGAGTTGGCGGAAAGAATCATGATAGCGGACAACAACCTTGGGGTAACCCTGGAAGCGCTTACACGGATAAGCGGGGATACCAAGTACCGGACCAGGGCGCTGTACCTGTTCTCCGAATCAATAAGAGCATGGGATGTTTTAACCCGGAATCCCGAAAGCATGGCAAGAATGCAGCCTATCAGGGATCTGTACAGTCCCGGAATTAACCTGCCCTATCTTAATACGCAAAATATACTTCACCCTTCACCAAACTACGAACAACAGATATTTATGCGTATAGACAGGGACAGCCAGGAACCATCGGACTGGGAAATTCTGGTTCCCAGAAATTACCGTCTTTCGGATCAACTGTCGCCCATGACAATTGATTAAAATAAATTAATGGATTGTAAGTATTGGATAAAACAATGAAAAAGAAGACCACGTACATAATTTTAATTTTTACACTTGTTTGGGTGTTTCAATTTACCGTGATGTTTTCCGGCTGTGGGAAAAAAGCAACAAGCTTATCCAATCCAAATAATTCCCAGGGTGAAGCGGAAAGTTCCGGCAGCCCTGAAGGTACTGCAGCATTGGCGTCTGTCACAGAAACCGATAATGCAGTGCAGAACACACAACACGAAAACCAAAATTCTGCTGCACAGGAGGTTTCATCCGCAGCAAATGCCGCAGGCGGCGCCAACTTCGCAGGCGGCGCCAACTTCGCAGGCGGCGCCAACTTCGCAGGCGGCGCCAACTTCGCAGGCGGCGCCAACTTCGCAGGCGGCCCCAGCTTCGCAGGCGGCCCCAGCTTCGCAGGCGGCGCCGGTTTTACGGGCGGCAGAAATCCGGGGAGCAGCAATACAAACTACGCCGTACGATCAGGCAGCGAATCCCTTGCTTCATTAAGTACAATCAGAAGCGGCCGGGGAGTTTCTATCGGCGAACTGAATCCCGTAAACTATAAAACTGTTGATCCCGCAATCCTGCTTCAGATGGGAATGGAACAATACCAGATTTCATTCATAATGGGAGAACGGTATCTAAATGAACGTAACTACGACAGGGCATTGACAGAATACAACAAGGCTCTCAGTCTGAAGTCCGATTATGCAGAAGCAATCTTTTCAAGGGGCAGAACCTATCAAATCAGAGGAGACCTGAACCGGGCACTGGAAGACTATAACAGAACAATAAATTTGAAAAAAGACAGTGCCGCGGCCTACAACTACCGCGGCTATATTTATGCTCAAAGAGGCGATTATACAAGAGCCCTGAATGACTATAACCAGGCTCTTGTCTTTAATAAAGATTATACGGATGCACTTTATAGCCGGGGGTATTCCTACAGGATTACGGGACAGTACGATAAAGCGATTGAAGATTTCAGCCGGCTCATTCAGTTGGAACCAAACAATGCTTCGGCCTTTAACCAGCGCGGCACTGCATGGTACTATAAAGAAAATGATGAACGGGCCATACGGGACTTTTCTGAAGCAATACGAATAAAGCCCAATTATGCCCTTGCTTGGCATAACCGTGGAACTGCATACCGTATGGCGGGAAACACCAGTGCAGCCAATGCCGATTTTACGGAAGCAAAACGGCTGGGGTACAAGTAAAAAAATAAAAATTATTCGTTTTTATCTGTGTATATCAGTTGCTGTTTACTGATACACCGGTAGAAATATTAATACAGAGGAAAATCGCTTATGAAAAAATATTTTTTTCTTTTATTTATCATGAGTCTATTGTTGTTTACACAGACATCGTGCAGCAACAGGGCATCTGCAAATAAAAAATCCGTTACCTGGAAATCTCCGGAAGAATTGGTGTCACAGATGACGCTGGCAGAAAAGATAGGGCAGATGACCCAGGTGGAACGCGGAGATCTCCGCAAGGGAGATATCAAAGAATATTTCCTTGGTTCGATCCTGAGCGGCGGCGGTTCGTCACCGGTGGAAAATACGCCGGAGGGCTGGGTTAACATGACCAATGCCTTTATAGAAGAATCCCTGCAAACACGGCTGGGTATCCCGGTGATCTACGGGCTTGATGCCGTACATGGAAATGCAATTGTGCTGGATGCGACGGTTTTACCGCACAATGTGGGGTTAGGCGCTATAGCTGCAAACGATTCACAGCGGGGTGCAGAAGCGGCATATACGGCAGGGCGCATTACAGCGGAGGAAATGCTGGCAACCGGCGTGCGGTGGAATTTTGCGCCGGTGCTGGGTGTAGCGGAAGACATACGCTGGGGCCGTACTTATGAAAGCTACAGTGAAAATGTTGAGATTGTTACTGTAATGGGTGCGAATTTTATCAAAGGTTTACAGGAAGGCGGAGCGGCCGCGTGCATGAAACACTTTCTGGGCGAAGGACAGACAATAGACGGACGCAATCAGGGTAATGCGCTGCTGGATCGGGCCGGAATTGAACGCATACTTCCGCCGTACCGGGCAGCTATTGATGCAGGCGCCATTTCACTGATGCCGTCATATTCCAGCATAAATGGAATAAAAATGCACGAAAACAAAGAACTTCTGACCGGTTTGCTGAAGAATGAAATGGGTTTTGAGGGCTTTATAATTTCCGACTGGGCTGCATTTACACAATTATCGGGGGGCAGTTTTAAGGCGCAAATTGCCAATGCGATTAATGCCGGTGTCGATATGTACATGGCAACCAACGGGCGTGGCAATTGGATGACATTTATTACTTTATTAAAAGATCTTGTTGAAGAAGGAACCGTTCCGATGGAGCGTATTGATGATGCCGTACTGCGCATACTCAGGTTTAAACAAAACATCGGCTTGTTCGACGCGCCCCTGACAAAAAAGGCGGGTACAGTCGGCTCAAAAGCAAACCGGGCAGCGGCTCGTACACTGGTTTCGGATTCGCTCGTATTGCTGCGGAACGAAAACAATGCTATCCAAAAAGTACCAGCATATAAAAATATATTAGTCGCCGGACATGGCGCCAACAACATAGGTATGCAATGCGGCGGATGGACAACTACATGGCAGGGACTGCATGGTCCCGTTACAAAAGGTACAACGATACTGGAAGCCATACGGTCGGCAACAGAAGGAAAGGCGACTGTTACATACGACGAAGACGGGAAAGCGGATGGAAATTTTGACGTAGTGATCGCAGTTATCGGAGAGGATCCTTATGCCGAAACACATGGCGATCGTTCCGCTCTGATCACCGGCCCCGATCCTGATCATGTCAGCATGGAAGATATAGATGCGCTGCGTAACCGTTCCAATCAGATCAATATTCGTGCAAACGACATGGATATGCTGTGGGAGGCTTACGGCTATGATTGTCCTGTGATCGTAATCATGTTGTCAGGGCGGCCTATGACCATAGGCGATGAGTATCTTCACTGGGATGCTTTTATAGCAGCATGGCTGCCGGGCACAGAAGGCGCCGGCATTGCAGATGTATTGTTCGGCGATCGTAATTTTACCGGACGAACGCCGTATACCTGGCGCAAAACCGTAAACGGGGAAATCTTATTCCCCTTTGGCTATGGGTTAACAAAATAACCATAACCGGCTGATTGAGCTTGTTCCAAAAACTAAGGTTGGGAAACAGCATCGATTAAGGAGTCAAGGAATGAAACGGCTTGTTTTATTTATAATGGTGTTTTCCGGCTTTATACATTCGGCCTTCGGTCAAAATTTGCTTGATTTTGAATATAAGATCAAAAACAGCAATATAACTATTACAGGTTACAAGGGAAGTGAAACAGAAATAATTATTCCGGAAAAAATAAACGGTTTGCCGGTGACTGCCATCGGAGATGAGGTGTTTTCCCATAAACGACTGACAAGCATAACCCTGCCAAATACAATTACCACTATCGGAAACAGGGCATTTTCTCATAACAGGCTGACTAATATTGTTTTACCGAACTCTGTTATTAGTATTGGATTTATGTCGTTTTTCAATAACAGGCTGACAAACATAACCCTGTCAAACTCTCTTGCTTCTATCGGGATGAGTGCATTTGCCCAGAACAAACTTAAAAATTTAACTCTGCCCGGTTCACTTACATATATCGGCGATGGGGCATTCAGAAGGAATCTGCTGGATAGTGTTATTGTTCCCCGAACAGTTAGAAATTTTAATAGCCTGGCGTTTGATACCTATGTAATAATAAAGTGGCAATGAGTCTAATGCGGGGAACCTTATTAAGGATTTAGCCCGGGGAGGTTCCATTCCTTCGGAATTTTAGTGGGTTGACCATTGCTGTCGACAAAGGCCCACGTAACTTTTGCCTGGACAACAAGATCATCTCCATGCCGTATTTCCTGGACAATTACGCCGCTTACCGCTCCCTTTTTTACCGGCCAGGATTTTATTGTCAGCACATCATCCGGTTTGGCGGGTTTTTTATAGTCAATCTCGATCCTGGCAACAAAAAGTCCATAACCCGCTTCTATTGCAGCATAGTAATCAAAGCCAATTGCTTTTAAAAATTCATAACGGGCATATTCAAGGTAGTTAAGGTAATTTG
>Ga0082212_10003485_pt1 | contig 22302 bp, 20 predicted proteins | sample TergutNt197P3_FD_71548 | JGI IMG/M metagenome (GOLD analysis project Ga0082212, IMG submission 71548) | Neocapritermes taracua P3 segment gut microbial communities from Petit-Saut dam, French Guiana - Nt197 P3 | ecosystem: Host-associated > Arthropoda: Insects > Digestive system > Gut ...
AAAAGAATAATGAAAAATAATGGAACTGCAATATTTTTAGAACCACTTAATACAAATCCTGTAATAGCATTATATAGAAAATTTACTCCAAAATTAAGAACAATAGATGAACAGCCACTTAGAATAAAAGATATTAAAATGATAAAAAAAATATTTCCTTTAGCAGAAATTTATTATTATTCATTTATAGCATTGTTTTCTGTGCCATTTCGCAACACAACTTTTTTTTATAAAATACTGAAAGTATTTCGCTCTATTGATAAAATAGTTTTAAGTAAATATAGTCCGTTTAAATGGCTTGCTTGGAATTGTATATTAGTATTAAAAAAATAAATTATTACGAAATAATATAATAATGTAAAATAAATGAAACCTAATTCTCCAAAAATTGGAATAATAATGGGTAGTGATTCTGATTTACCCACTATGCAAAAAGCAGCAGACATTTGTAAAATGTTTGGAGTAGAATATGAAATTAGAGTTGTTTCTGCTCATAGAACTCCCGATGAAATGGCAAATTATGGTAAAACAGCACATAAACGAGGAATAAAAGTAATTATTGCTGGTGCAGGTGGATCCGCACATCTTCCAGGAATGATAGCAGCACATAGTCCTCTTCCTGTTATTGGAGTTCCCATTCAATCAAAAGCATTATCAGGCATAGATTCACTATATTCAATAGTTCAAATGCCTACAGGAGTTCCCGTTGCTACTGTTGCTATTGGTGGTGGAGAAAACGCAGGACTATTAGCAATAGAAATACTTTCTGTTGTTGATGAAAATTTGCAAAATAAGATTATTGAATACAAAAAAAATATGGCAGTAGAATCTATGAAAAAAAATGATGAACGATTTACGGCAGCAATTTAATAATAGTTCATCTCATTTAATTTTTTCTATTTTTATTATCTTTTTTTCTGATATTTTAACAATTTATCTTCTAAAATGGATGCATTAGCAAGTCAGAAATTTAAGTGTAGTGCGAGTTTCTAGTTATAATTCTCGTTCTACTCCGAATATAGATGATTTTGTTAAATTGATTAAGGATTTTGGAAAAAATATAGATGTATTTGAATATAAATATAATAATTCTCGTGGCGGCAAAGGAAGCGTAAAAGGAAATAAAGAATATTTGATAAAGATTTATTAAAAAAATTATAGGACTTGTTTATGATTAAACAAAAAGCGCCAAGGAATAGAACATTAACTATTTTAGAAAATGAATATAACTCTCTAAAAGAAAAAATGTTTGTTCCGATAAATGAAAAATTATTTATAGAACAAATTACAAATAAAACAATTTGTGCTGATTTGTTTGATGTATTAGATCTGTTGCCTAATGAGTTTGCTGATTTAATAATAATTGACCCGCCATATAATTTGTCAAAAGATTATAATGGATTTAAGTTTTCTAAAACGAATGATGATGAATATTTGAAATATTTGAAAAGTTGGTTTCCAAAAATTATTAAAACATTAAAACCAACGGGTTCAGTTTATATTTGTGGTGATTGGAAATGCACTTCTGCTCTGCAACAGATAATGATGGAAAATTTGTATGTGATGAATCGCATAACTTGGCAGCGTGAAAAAGGACGAGGTGCAAAAGCAAATTGGAAAAATGGAATGGAAGATATTTGGTTTGGAGTTAAAGATAAAAATAAATATTATTTTAATGTTGAAGCAGTAAAACAAAAACGAAAGGTGCTTGCTCCATATAAAGAAAATGGAAAACCAAAAGATTGGGAAGAAACAGAAGATGGCAATTTTCGTTTAACATATCCGAGTAATTTTTGGGATGATATAAGTATTCCATATTGGTCAATGCCCGAGAATACAGAACATCCAACACAAAAGCCAGAGAAGTTAATTGCAAAATTAATACTTGCTTCATCCAAAGAAGGTGATATTATATTTGACCCATTTTTAGGTTCAGGAACAACATCAGTAGTAGCAAAAAAGTTAGGTCGCAAATATGTTGGAATAGAAATGAATGAAGAATATTGTTGTTTTGCGGAGAAGCGAATATCGTTAGCAGAAGAAGATAAAAATATACAAGGTTATTCAGATGGAGTATTTTGGGAACGAAATAGTTTGAATATGCAGATAAAAGAAAGTAAGAATAAATAAAAAATAGTTTAGGCATTGATTAAAAATTTTCATAAAAATGTTCCTAATAGGAACGAAAAAAAGTAAAAGAGGAAAAAATTTGTGTAAATTTTGATAAAATTTGCTGAATTTTATGGAAATTTTGTAAAAAAAGTTAAAAAAATGTTCGTTTTTGCATTAATCCCATACTTAAGCGTGAGGTTGCAAATTGGAAGAAAAAAAAGAGGAAAAAAATTAGTGATAGTATGTTTTAATCTATATAATAGTATTTTTTAATCTATATAAAAACTAAATTACATTTAGCAAAAGAATTATCGGCAGTAGCCACAACTACTATATCCTTCCACCGCCACCACCTTGTTCGCCTCCGCCTTGACCACCGCCATCTTCATCCATTCGTTTCATATTCTCTTTGTAATCATTGAATTTATATGAAAAACCTAATGAAAACGAACGCTTTGACCAATTAGAATATGACTTTGAATAAAAATAATCACCAAAAGTAATATACTCGGGATTTTCAGGAACAATTAAATTGTATAAACTCAAATTTATAGATAATTTGTCTTTTAACATTGCATAACTTGTTCCAACATTAAGTGAATAATTAGCAGCACTTGAACCTTGTAATGTTATTCGTGAAGGAGAATAATAAAAATAAGAATTAACTCGTAAATTATCAATTATTTTTATATTAGTGTTTGCATTTGTTGACCACGAAGTTTGTTCTCGGGCTTCTATGCCAAATAATGGTGCAGCCATTTTAGAATGAGATAAACTTCCATATAGATTTACACTCCACCAATCAGTAATTTTTTGTTGAACTGATAAACTTGCACTAAAATTTTGATTTATACCTGCGTTAATCGGATAACTTAATATTCCTCCCCATTCACTAATAGTATAAAATGTTTCAGAAGAATTGTCCGTATTATTAAAATTAAATGATGTATTGATAGTTGTTTTAGGAGTAAAAAGCATATAATTAGCACTATATGAATTATAATATGAAGGTTGCAAATCAGGATTTCCTTTACTTACTGATGCAGAATCATAAATTTGCATATGAGTATTAAATTGAGAATACCAAGGACGACTAATTCTTCGTGAATAACTAACACCAAAAGTATGCGTCATTCCAATCATATACCTTAAACTTAAAGATGGACTTAAACTTAAATAATTTTGTCCGAATGTTGTATCAGTAGCATTTGATGTAAAATTCCAATCAGTATATTCAGTTCTTAATCCAAGACGATAAGAAAAACTTGTCCATTTTTTCCCAAGTGTAAGATATGCTGAATATATTCCATTATCATATTCATAATCATCTGATAATAATTCATTAAATTCATAATCATCAAACAAATAACTATATTGAAAATTATTACTTTTATTAGTTAATATTCTTTTATTTGCTCTAATTCCTGCTCCTAAATTTCCAAGTAATTCTAATGTTTTTTCATAATCAACTTTGAATGTAAAACTATTTTCAGGATTATTACCATCAATATTTATCAATTTATTATATGCAGTATCTACATCACTAACAGAATTGTAATAAAAATTATTTGAATTATCTTGACGTCCTTTTCTATTATTATAATAAGCATCTACATATAAATTGTGCCCTTTTTCTTCAAATTCTTTTTTGTAATATAGCGAAACACCTCCATTAAAACTATTGTTTTTATTATCAGAAATGCTTTTATAATCCTGTAGTATTGCCGCAGAATTAAACATATCGTATTTGCTGTTATTCTTCGATGCCCATTTCCAATTTCCTAAATCTACATTAAATGTAATTGCATCTTTTTTTGTAAATTCGTAATCAATTCCTATACTACCATTTAATCCGCCGCTATTTCCTTTGTAATCGCCCAAACTATTTATATAAGTTGTATCATAAGTATTATAAGCAATTAAATTTGTATCTAACCAAGTTTTTCTTACTCCACCCCAATCACCTGAATAACCATAACCATAATAATTTACCCTTGCAAAAATATTCATTTTCTTTAATTTGAGATTTGCATTAACTCCAAAATTTTGGTTTTCACTATATTTGAATTGGAAATCACGCCCAAAACCTGCGCGAATCATAGCATTTATACCTCTATCAATTTCTTTTTTTAATTTAATGTCTATAATACCCGTCACCCCTTCGCTTTCATATTTAGCCGAAGGATTAGTAATCAATTCAACACTTTCAACAAGGTCAGAACCTAATACTTTTAACATATCTTTTTCTGCTAATGGCGACTCACGTCCATCAATCAATATCTTCGGACTTCTACCATTCATTTTAACATTATCATCCATATCAACTTCCACGCTTGGAATCTTTCGTAAAACATCTAAAACACTACTTTCACCCGCAGTAAAATCTTTTGACATATTATATGTTCTGCTATCAATTCCAATTTCTACGAGTTCTTTTTCTGCTTCAACTACGATTTCATTTTGCAAAATATCAGATGTTTTTAATCGTATTGTATCTAATGTTTGCACTTTATCAGAAATAAGATTAATATCATTTATAAAATGATTTTCAAATCCGATATATTTTATTTCGAGGAAGTATTGTCCATCTGTTGCGGAGATAGTAAATTTGCCTTTTTTATCAGTAATTGCACCGCCGGCTATTGTGCTATCTTTTTGTTTATGCAGGATAACTGTTGCACTAATTAGTGGTTTTTTATCATCATTATTTACAACGGTCCCTGTTAGTTTTCCATTCTCTTTTGCGAAAATATTAGTTGTTAAAATGAGTGCTAATACTAAAAGTATTATTTTTGAGGTTAGATTATTGGGCATAAATGTTTTGATTAAATATTATACAAAAATAACATTTTTTTTCGTATTTTTGTATTATGATTTTTCCAAAAATATTAACAGAAATTAAAAATTATTTGTCTAATCAAAGTTTTTCATTATCTAAACAATTTGATGATGTCAGAATAAATGCAACTATAAATAGGAGAAATAAGTAAAATGAAAAATGTAACAAATTTAGTAGGAACTAAATGGATAAACAAATGGCCTAATGGTGGGTATACGATTTATGAGTTTATTTCATCAGATAAATTTGAACATCAATCATTTGGTAAAACAAAATCTGTTAAAACTTATAATTATACTTACGAATCTTCTACTATTACGGCACAAGAAACTAAAGCAAATGCAAAAACTATTACAATGAAAGTAGTAGAAAATAAAATAATTGGTTCTAATTTCGTTTTTGAAAAAATGTAATTACTATTTTAATTTCAAAAAATATTTTCCTGAATATGTATAATGTGAAAGAATTAGGGCAAGTATTTACGCCAGATTTTGTTGTTGCGGAAATGCTGCAATTAAGAAAAAAATTCGGAAAAGTGTTAGAGCCATCAAGCGGAGCAGGAGCATTTGCAAATAATATTTCAAATTGTGTTAGCATAGAAATTGATGAAAAATATTGCAATAATGGAACTTTAAATATAGATTTTTTTGATTATCCTATCAGCGAAAAATTTGAAACGATAATTGGAAATCCACCATATGTGCGTTATCAGGATATTTTATCCGATACGAAGAAAAAAATTAAATCGAATTTGTTTGATGAAAGAACTAATTTGTATTTGTTTTTTATAGAAAAATGTATAAATCATTTGGCAGAAAATGGCGAGTTGATTTTGATAACTCCGAGAGAATTTTTGAAAGCAACTTCAAGTATAAAATTAAATAATTTTATTTATGAACAAGGCACAATAACTGATTTAATTGATTTGGGAGACAAGAAAATATTTAATGGTTTTACACCAAATTGTGTTATTTTTAGATTTGAAAAAGGAAATTTTAGCCGTCAAACAAATTTGCATCAGCGTTTTATTTTTAACAACGGGCAGTTGTTATTTACGAATAATGATTATTCTGTTGTGTTAAAAGATGTGTTTAGTGTGAGGGTTGGTGCGGTTAGTGGTATCGATAAAATATTTACAAATGATGAGTTTGGAAATGCGGAATTTGTTAATTCTACAACAGCAAAAACAGGCACGACACGAAAAATGATTTTTAATATTAACATTCCATATTTGGAACAATATAAAGATATTTTGTTGAAGCGAGGTATAAGAAAATTTGGCGAAAATGATTGGTGGCAATGGGGCAGGTTGCATCATATTTCGGAGCAAAAACGAATTTATGTTAATTGTAAAACAAGAAATAAAGAACCATTTTTTGTTCATAAATGTCAGAATTATGATGGTTCGGTGTTAGCATTATTTTTAAATAATCAGTCATTAGATGCAAATGAATTATGCGAAAAATTAAATGCTGTAAATTGGTATGAATTAGGATTTGTGTGTGATGGCAGATATATATTTTCGCAGAAGAGTTTAGAAAATACTTTGCTTCCTGATACATTTTTAGAATACATAAACAAAAATGAAATGTTCTAGAAAATAAATATATATATAATTTTTTTTGTATATTTGTAATATGAAAATGTTTTTAATTTGGAAAAAACTAAATTACATTTAGCAAAAGAATTATCGGAAGTAGTAAAAACTATGGATAAAGAAAAATATAAATTAAATTTTAAAAATGCTTTGAATAGTTTCGTAACGGAACTATATGCTTATATGTCTATGGAAACAGGTGAATGGTCTATTAAAGGATTTATTGATATTTATAAGAATATTTATACTATTTCGACAGATACAAAAATAATATCAAAGATAATTGAAATTCATATTTTTCCACAAATAACCAATTTCGCTGATAAGATAGGATATAATATTATTTTAGCAGAACAACAAAATTATTATCCTGATTTGACATTCATTAATAAAGAAAATAAAAATATTAAATTTGCTGTTGATTTGAAAACTACTTACAGAAAGAAAAATGGCATAGCAACTTTTACATTAGGCAGCCACGGTTCATATTTCAAAGAACGAGATAAACAAAAAAACATTCAATTTCCTTATAATCAATATTTGGCTCATTATTGTTTAGGAATAATTTATACTAGAAATGAAACATCTGAAAAACAAATAACAAATATTCATAAATTAAAATCGCTAACATCGGTTATTAAAGATTTTGATTTTTTTGTTGCTGAAAAATGGAAAATAGCAAGTGATAAACAAGGTTCTGGCAATACCGCAAATATAGGATGTTCACTTAGTTTGGATGATTTAAAAAATGAAAATGGTATTTTTAGTTATCTTAGTGAAGAATGGTTTGATGAATACTGGATAAATTTTGGTTCTACAACAATGCTAAAAAATGGAAAATCTATAAAAATTACTAATTTAAAAGATTATTTAGAATTTAAAGGACGAATAGATTTATTAAATAAAATTTCAAAAAGAGGTTAAAATGAAAATAATAGTTCCACCAATAAAAAGCCAAGGCATAAAAACAAAACTTATACCTTTAATTAAAGAAATAACACCAAAAGTAAAAGGCAGATGGATAGAACCATTTTTAGGAACAGGAATTGTAGCATTTAATATGAATTATAAAAAAACAATTCTTAATGATACAAATCCACATATTATTAATTTTTATAAATTAGTTCAAAATAAAATTATTACTCCATCATTAATGAAACAATATCTTGTGCAAGAAGGTAAATTACTAAGTATATCTGCTAACGATGGATATGAACACTATTTAAATGTTCGTAGTAGGTTTAATAGTGGAGATTTTTCACCTTTTGACTTTATTTTTTTATCTAGGGCTGGATTTAATGGAATGATGCGATTTAGCAATAAGGGTAATTGGAATGTTCCTTTTTGCAAAAAACCCAATAGGTTTGCTCAAGCATATATTACCAAAATAACAAATCAATTAAATGCTGTATCAGATATTATTCAATCTGAACCGTATTGGATATTTCATAATAAAACATTTTGTGGAATAATTCCATTAGCAACTAATGAAGATATAATATATTGCGATCCTCCATATTATGGACGCTATTCAGATTATTATAATTCTTGGACAGAAAATGACGAAAAATTATTATTCGAATTGTTAAATGTAACGAAAGCTAAATTTATGCTTTCTACTTGGCATCATAATAATTGGCGTGAAAATGAAATGATAAAAAAATATTGGAATAAATTTAATATTATTACTAAAGATCATTTTTACCATAATGGTGGAAATATAAAAAATAGACAATCAATAGTAGAAGCTCTTGTTTGTAATTTTGATGTGCCTAACAGAAAATTTTAGATATAACAAAACCAATGGAAGTAACATTTACATATAAACATGAAAAAACAGGTGAAAAAACTTATAAAACATATTGTTTTATAGTTCTTTTATCAAGAAATTAAACAAAAAAAGAAATATTTTAGAAAATAAATATATATAAAAAAATGACAAAAGATGTAAAATTAACATTAGGAGTAATTGCAAGTGCTATAATATTATTAGCACTATATTTATCATTCTACACAATAGAAACAGGTGAAGTCGGAGTGGTAAAATACTTTGGAAGTATTAGAAATATTACTGATGAGGGTTTGCAATTTAAAGTTCCGTTTATATCCAGCGTAGATAAAATTTCAATCAGAAACAATAAAATATTTGTTGATTTAGAAGTATCTACCAGCGATATGCAAACAATTAGAGTTCAATCTCAATTAGTTTATTCTATACCTGCTACCAGCGTTAGAAGGGTGTATTCTACTTATAAAACAGATATAGAAAGTATCTTGTTGCTACCCATTCTACAAGAGAAAATACAAAGTAGTGTAGCAATGTATCCGATAGAGCAATTTGTAGAAAAGCGTCCTACAATTGCTTCAGAAATAGCAAGTGCTGTTAGAGAACAGGTTCAAAGCAGTGGAGTAATAATCCATGAGTTCTTGCTTGTTAATCACGATTTTAGTCAAGAGTTTGATAAGTCAATAGAACGCAAGAAAATAGCCGAGCAGAATGCACAGCGGGCTGCTTATGAATTAGAAGAAAAACGTCTTGAAGCAGAAGCACAAAAACTAAAACAAGCAGCACTAACTCCATTAGTATTGCAAGAAATGGCAATACTAAAATGGGACGGCAAAATGCCTTATTATTATAGTGGAAATGGGGCTTTGCCATTTATATCAAAAGAAATAAAATAATAGGGTTAATAATGCGTTATTAAGAATGCTTTTGTAGGAATGTATAGTTGAAATATATAGCAATATATTCCAACCATATTTTATTTGATTTTGATGTAACATATTCTAATATATTAAGTTATCAAAATAAATTCGGGATGACGTTTTTTTTATGATTTTTATAAAAAACAAAAAAATTTGGAAATTAGAAAAAAAAAAGTTATTTTTGTAATCTTATTTGTTTAGAATTAATTTTTTAGAAATTTTAAATACCAACAATGAACGCAATTGTAGAAATAGCAGGACAACAATATGAGGTTGCTCCAAATTTAAAATTAAATGTTCCGCATTTAGGTGGTAACTCTGGCGATAAAATATCTTTTAATAAAATATTTTTAACAGCCGATGGCAACAATGTAAATGTAGGAACTCCAACAATAAGTGGCAGTGTAAATGCAACAATCTTAGAGCATGGAAAAGATAAAAAAATATTAGTTTTCCATAAGAAAAGAAGAAAAGGATATAGGAAATTAAACGGACATCGTTCTATTTATACTCGTATCCAAATAGATAGTATTGATGCTTAATCTTTTTGTTTAATAATTTTTTTATTTAATAATAATTTTTAGAGGTGTATAATGGCACATAAAAAAGGTGGTGGCTCCACAAAAAATGGTAGAGATTCCCAATCGCAACGTAGAGGTGTGAAAAGATTTGGGGGCGAGTTCGTAAATGCAGGAAATATTATAGTCCGCCAATGCGGAACTAAGTTTCATATAGGAGCAAATGTTGGTATCGGAAACGATTACACAATTTATTCGCTCATTGCAGGACAAGTAAAGTTTGAACAAAAGGATAAGTTCAGAACAAAAGTTTCTGTTTATCCTGTTAATTAGACATTATTTTTATAATTATTTTGACGTGGCATTCTATAAAGAAAATAAAAATGGATTGCCACGTAATTTTTGTAAATATCGTATAATTCAAATATCAAAATCCTTTCAAAATAAATAAAATAATAATTAAAAAATAACATAAAAAAAAGGCGAACATTGTTCGCCTTTTCATTTTTAGATAAACACTCTACTTAACAAATACAAATTGTTTTGTTATTGAACCATTTTTAGTTGATATCTTTAAAGTATAAGTGCCTGCAGCAATGTTATGGTTTGTCAAATTAAATTCTAATTTGTTTTCACCAACATAAGTTAATCCATCGTATAATGTTAAAATACAATTTCCATTTAAATTGCATAATTCTATAGATACGGATGTTTCTATATTAGAATTATATGCTAAATTAATTATACCATTTGTAGGATTAGGAGTTAATGAAAGCCCACTTACTACTTTTTCTTTAATGTTGCTTACAACAGGCCCCTCTTCCTCATCCGCTTCGTTAATAATATCCCAATCTACTTTAACAACATCACCACACTCGTTAGTAATGGTGGCAGTTAAAGTAGCATCAGTATTATCTAAAAGGTCTAATAAATCTTGTAATTTGCTTCCTATTATTTGATGTGTAAAAGAAATGTTTGGGGTAGTAAAATTGCCTGCTGGAAATGTTTCACTATAAATTGATGTAGTGGTCATACCATTATTAGCATTGATATCAAATACAAAACTACTTGCGGGCTTATTTGTTTCTATTATTATATCCATAGATATACCACTACTATTATCAATAAAACTTTGTATCTCTTTTGATGTTAAATTACCTACTGGCGACATAACTAAAAATAGAGACATATCAGCCAATTCTATTTCTGTTTCGTCACTATCAATATCTACGAAATAATAATTAACAAAAGCAGAAACTTTACAATATGTTTTTACAGCCAAATTAGAGGTATATAATGTTAGTGTTGGTGTTTTGCTACCTATTACATTAGTTCCATCTTCTGCTGCAACGCCATCAATATACCACTGATATTTAACTAAATCAATATCTGGGGTCTTAACTTCAACTTCAAAAGTAGCAGTAAAATTATCCTTTTCGTTATTACAAATTACGAAGTTAGTATTGTTTTTAATAAACTCTATACCTTCGCCAGGAGTTAAAAATATAGGTGTTTTTCTTGTATCTACTGAGCCGCAAGGTCCAGTAATTTCTAAATAATAATAAGCATCATTGAATGTATAAATGTTTTCATACATAGGGTCGTTTTTATCAGGAATATCTACGATTACTAAAGCATTAGATTTAGTTCCTTTGAAATAGTAGTCGTCATCTAATTGCACATCACTACCACTTGATGTATGTCTATACCATTGGAAGCCGATTGGTGATGCAGGATTAAATTGCTCGCCATTTCCACTTTCAAAAGAAGAATATACTTTAAATCCTACATTTTGACCTGCTAAAGCATAGTTCTGTGTATTACTTACATAATGTATTTCTAATGGCTGAACAATATTTACATTACAAACGCTTGAATAATTTATATTATCTGTTATTGTTACAAGTTCTCCATCTACTAACTTAACAATAGTATCTACGGCTTTATAACGATATACGCCGCCATCTTTTAAAGTTAAACCATTAATTGTTAAATATCTATCTTTGTATGATAGGTCTTCACCATCTTTTTGCCAACAACTTCTATTTAAATCTATTCTTCCCGCATATGATACTGCTAAATCCAATTTACTATTATTACATAGGTATAAACTTGTAGGTGGCTGATAAACAAAAATAAAATCAACTTCTCCACCTACAGCATAAAAGTTGAAAATATTACTATATATAACATTTAAGCATTGGCAGGTTGGTTTTTCTGCTTCTAATCGCAATCTAATTGCAACATTGCCACGCAATCCTCTTGGAACTATATAATATAATGTCTCTGATACCTCGCCTAATATTTCGCCCCAAGTTTCGCCGCCATCTAAACTATATTCCCAATTATAACTTGGTATAGAATGCTCGCCTAACTCGGCAGTAGATGTAAAGGATAATACTTGTCCCTGCTCTACTTTTTCTAAATCTGTAGGAGTTAGATTTCCTGTATATTGTATGGCAATATCTGTATTTTGGGTTTCCCATACTACATTATAAACAAAACTGGCATTGTTTTGACAACCCTCTGGTGCAACAAGTGTGCCTCTATAAGAATTGTAAGTTGTATTTGTTTCAAAAGTATATACTGAGTCAGTAGATACTCCTAATTCCCAAGTTTCGCCGCCATCTGTTGACCTGTCCCAACTGAAACCTAAATATGTTCCTCTTAAGTAACCACCCATTTTAGTTCCTATTATTGGAATACTCATCGTAGAACCTGTTTCTTCTAAACAAAATTGCTTATTAGTAAATTGGCCTTCGGCGCCACCTAATACTAATATTGCTTCATTAAATCTAACCGGTTTTATAAAACTTTCATTTACAAATACTTCTTTGTCTGTAAAATCACCTAATACATTACCGTTCTCTCTATTACCTAACGTATAACTTATAAAGTTAAATACTAACGGGTCGTCACAAGACAATCCATTTTCAAATGTTGGTTCAGGTATATCGTAAGTAATAATAAAATTATTGTTACCATCTTCAACCATACGTGGAGTTTCAAGAATTATTTCATCATCACCACCTGTGGTCTGAACAGAACCTAAAAAGAGGGTATCTGTATAAAGCCCTGTTGGACTATAATATAACCTTGCTACAGGATATATTCCTGGCCTTGTGCCGTTTATATTAAATTTCACACTTTTTAATCTCAATCTAAAACCTATTCCGTCCATATTTATATTAATATTTGGTATTACATACCTTGTTATCATTCCTGTTCCTTCGGAGGATAATGTATAAGCAGGTTCGCCTAATGTTTGCATTTTTCCTACTATGTGCATATTAGGACGCACGGAAGCATTAAAACCACAAGGACCGTAACCATGTACTTGTCCAGCATTGTTCTCATTTAGAGTGGAAAATGGCACATAAGCAGTGTATTTTGTTATGTCAGGTGTTCCTCCACCAACTTGGGAACCTCCTCCCGACCAATTAACTACCCAAATACGCGGCAGCATTATATTGGTACCAGCACATGGGTTTTGATCTAACCATGAATACCCTACGTATAAGTTATCTAAGTAACTTATTAGAGGACCAAAATATGGCATAGTGTGGTCGCTTACAGGATTAGCAACAGATAAAAAACATTTAAATTTATAAATCCAATATGGTGCCCAATCTGCAGATTGAACGTTTGAAGAAGGAATATTTTCAAGTCCTACACCATTTTCAAATACTACACTTAAATGTCCGCCTGTGTAAGGGAATGAAGTGGCTAGTTCTAATACAAGCGTAGCAGTATCAGAAACACCATTCCAACTTAATTGACCACCAAAATTAGGCCAATCTGGGTCCCAAAAACCATCAAATACCTTTACCCAACCGCTACCCTCTGATACATCTACACGTTGTTCACCTCTTTTCCAAAGGGTATCGTATCCTCTAATCTCGGCACCATTTTTAAAGTAAATTTTTATAGGTGGTTTCTCCCTATTCAAATAATCTTTGGGCCACGGAGCGCCGCCTAGAGTAATATTATAATCACATTGGGAGTTTGTTGCAAAATATGGACATTCAGGTCCACCTCTATTAACATCCATCCAAACAGGAATTCTAATTCTTATAATATTGCAAGCAAGGTTTAATCCTATCTCTTCTTGGGTATAAGTAATAAGAGTGTAACTCCTGTTAGTTTCCAAAATTGGAGGGAATTGGGCACATACTGCAGCATTAGTATCACTAGCCGTGCTTCCATATGATCCTAAACCACAAAAACTAGTAGGACCGTAAGCATTAGCTGAAGGACTCCACATACCTACATAAGCCATATTACCCTTGAATGACTTGTAAGTTTGCTCCCAGCCCGCAGGAGCGGTGTATCCAATAGCCCGAGAGAATGTATCGGATACTGCTTGGCTATAAGCCAGATTTGATGCGGCAAATAAGCCCATCATTAAAACGAAAATAACTGATTTTTTAATCATGATATTTACCTCTAAAATATTTATAAAATTATTATCATTAATTATATTTAGTTTTTTATTTTATCTTTATACAAATATAGTATATTTTTTTGAAAAAAACATTATGCTATTATAAAATATTTTTTTTCATATAACATTTAATACAATTTTGCATTCTTTTAAGTGCTAATATAATAAAATAAAATAAAATAAATACTATTTTTATGAAATAAATAAATAAGATACTAAAAAAGTGTTAATTTTATGCCACACAAATTACTAAAAGCAAAAGTTCCTATTATATCCATCGGCAATATTTCTTTCGGCGGGACAGGAAAGACCCCTTTTGTTATATATATATGCAATTTCCTAAAAGAACTTGGTCATCATCCCGCAGTTATTGGACGTGGCTATAAAAGAAAAAGTAAAGACGACATCGTTCTATCTAACGGCAAAGAAATATTAGCAGATGCCCATATAGGCGGCGATGAAATGCTACTAATAGCAAAGAGTTGCAATGTTCCTGTATTTGTAGGAAAATCTAAATCTGCATTAGTATATAAAATGAATAATAACAATAAAACAATAAATTATAATTATAATTTTGATTGCATAATAATAGATGATGGTTTTCAGCATAAAAGTTTATATAGAGATTTAGATATTGTTTTGTTAGATAAACAATCAATTACAAGTTTTTTCAAACGTGAAAGTTTAAAATCTGTGGAAAGAGCAGATTTAATAGTATGTTCCAATGATTTAACAAAAGAAGAGTTAATAAATAATTGCAAATATAAAATAAAAAAAATAATTTCTGCAAACAAGAAATACAAACAAACATATAATTTATTTAACGAAAATAATACAGATGTTTCATATAAAAATGTAATAGGATTAGTAGGTATAGCAAAACCGAATCGTTTTATTGACAGCATAAAACACAACTCTTTAAACATATTGAAATATAGTGACCATCATTATTACACAGAAAAAGATATAATGAAAATTATAAATAAATGCAAAGAAAAAAATTGTAATGTTATCGCTACAACAGAAAAAGATGCAATGAAATTAATTACATATAAAAAGTTTTTTATTCATAACAATATTAGTATAATTGTTTATCCCATCGCTATAGAACTTGGCGAAAAAGATGCGAATTCTTTAAAAGAAATATTGTTAGATGTTGTTATGAAGTAGTAAAAAATATTGATTTTATATCTAAAATTACATAAATTAACACTTTTCCTGCGAATCCGCACCGTTATTGGTTAAAAGGATACCGCATTTACCTTTAAAAGGATACTGCCTTATCCTTTATAGGACTATAATTTATCCTTTTAGGGCTATAATTTATCCTCGGAGGACTATAACTTATCCTCGGAGGACTATAACTTATCCTCGGAGGGCTATAACTTATCCTCGGAGGACTATAATTTATCCTCGGAGGGCTATAATTTATCCTCGCAGGGCTATAATTTATCCTTTTAGCATATAATTTTTACCTTTTAGCATAAATAAATATATAATTACGTTTTTTATATATATTGAAATTAGAAAAAAAAAACTTATTTTTGCAAAAAGAATGCTTCTATCATTATTATTATTATTATATCAACAGCAACTTTTTTTATATAATTAATTTTATAGTTTAATGCCACTTACACAATTAGGAATAATAGTTAATTCAAGAGGACTTACAGGCGAACTAATATTAGCAAATGCTTTCAAAAATATATATCTGCCTGCGGGAGTTTCTGTATTAATTGGTTATAATTCAAGTTTCGTAAAAGAATATACTTTATCAAAAGATTTTGCCACAGGAAACAAGTCCTCTCAATCTATTGCGTCTCCACGGCGGTCTGATGCTTTATTTTTAGAAAATGTTTGTTCCAAAGAAGATGCAGAAAAGTTAAAAGAAAATGGTGTATTTATAGATAAAGATTTAGTTTTAACACATAATAAAAATTATATTTTTAAAGAAGATATTATAAATTGCAATGTTTTAGATGAAAAACACAATAGGAATGTAGGGATTATAGTTGATGTGTGGGAGATGCCTGCAAATGATGTATGGATAGTGCAAAATGATGCAGGAAAGTTGCCTATTCCTGCTGTGGCTTCAGTAATTAAAGATTGTGATTTTGTAAATAAAATAATTAAAATAAATATGCTCAATGGATTAGAGGAGTTGATGTTTAAATGATTATAAACATAAGAAGTTCCAATAAAAAAACATTTTTTTTTTAATAGTTTCATAATTTAGATAATATTTTGGAAATTACGACTGATAAAGAATTAATAGAACAATATATAGAAACAGGCAGTAATGAAGCGGCACGATTGCTTGTTGAAAAGCATCGTCAATATGTTTTTAGAGTTGCTTTGCGGTATTGTAATAATGATTTTGATGCCGCCGATGATTTGTCTCAAGAATCTTTTATTAAGGCATTTGCAAGTTTGCATACATTTGAATTTAAGAGTAATTTTAAGACGTGGATTTATCGTATTATAAAAAATATATATCTGAATACAAAAAATAAACGAAGTATAGAAAATACGATGAAAAAAAATACAATAGAAGATTATATTGAAACGATTAATGAAAATGAAAATCCTGCGACTATATTAGAGTATAAAGAATTGCTTGAAAGATTTGAAAATGCGTTGCAGAAGTTACCTGAACGGCAGCGTGAAGTTTTTTGTTTGCGTTACTATGATGAAATGAAATATGAGGAAATATCAGTTATGTTAGGTGTAGACATTGGCGGTTTAAAAGCGAGTTATTATCACGCAATTAAGAAACTAACTAAATATCTTAAATAGAACGTTAATTATTTTTTTGTATTCCTATTTTTTTTTATATTCAATATTACTTTGCTAATACAACAAAATTAGTCCTACGATTTTTCGCTCTGTTCTCATCAGTATCATTTGGAGCAACAGGTTGCGACATTCCAAAGCCCTTATAACGCAATCTATCTTCGGCTATTCCTTTTGAAATTATTGCTTCATAAACAGCCAAAGCACGCCTTTCTGATAGTGCCTGATTGTAATCAATTCCACCTATATTATCTGTATGACCTTGTATTTCTAAACGTAATCTTGGACGTGCCAACATATTATCCACAATTTCATCTATCAAATGAACTGACTCGGGACGAATATCATACTTATTATAATCAAATAAAATCGGTAAAGTGAACTCATCACCTACATCTTTCCACAAATCAGAAGTGTCATATTCACCTGTAGCCACAAGAGTTTTATCCATATCAGGCACTTTCAAATCAGCAAATATAGTATGCCAGCCCCAAAACTTCGGTGGCTGATAAGTAAACAAATAATAGTATCGCAAACTCAAATATATATCTCTAAATGCTTTAATCATTTCTTCTTTTGTATGAACTTGATAATACTTGCCTCCTGTGTTAGACGTTATAATTTTTAATTCTGCACTTTTTGGATACCCAAATGCAACAACAAAAACATTAATATTTTCTCGTTTTGCTTTAGCAATTATTTCACCTATACCACGTTTAGAATAGTTATCATCACCATCTGTAAAAATAACTAATATTCTTGGGTCATCAATATCTGCTTTTTCAAATATTCTAATAGAATTCATTATTGCTTCTTTAACTGACGAAAAAGCTCCTTTGCCTTCATTTTTTCTTTCTCTAAATATTTTCAAGAGTTTTTGTTTATCATTTTGAAGCGGCGACTTTAAGATAAAATTTCTATTAAAACTTGCAATCGCTATATTATCTGTTGGAAATTTCATATCAATAAATATTTCCGTTCCTTCAAATATTGCACCCATAACAGGTGACATAGAACCACTATAATCAACCGTAAGAGCAATATTAAATGGGATAGAGTCACCTGCACCAAACTCTCTGACACTAAATTGCGAAATGTTTGCATCTCTTATATTATAGTGTTTCCCGAGTTTTTCGTTCAGGTCGGTAAAGTATTCTATGTCTTGATATTTTTTGTATGGATTGGCAAGATTAGTTATAAAATTGCCCGATGAATCATATACTCTTGCGTGGAATTGAATAGAATCAGGATAATAATCAGTTTTTATTCTATAAATATCAAACAGCAACTTATTTGGTTCTGCTTCCCATACAGGTTTAGTGCCTGTTATATATATGGGCTTTGGCGTGGTATCATTGCCTGCTATTTCTTCTAATAATTCTTTTTGTTCTTCCATCATTTCGAAATTCTTTTTCCTGTCTGCTGATTTGCAGCCCGTTAAAAGAATAAAAAAAATAAGAACAAATATTTTATATTTACTTAATATCATTATAATTTTATTTATATTAAATTCAAACATAGTATTTTATTTGAAAAAAATATTTCTTTAATGATGTTCGCCAGAATGCGAATGTTCGCCTATTGATTGACTCGCATAAATAGATACTAACATCGTAAATACAAACGCCTGAATAAAAGCCACTAATAGTTCTAATATGTAAATAAATACCGAAAAAGGAACTATTGCCAACGATAAAAAGTAAGTATTTGCGAAAAATAATAAACCTAATAACGAAAATAAAACAATATGCCCTGCTGTCATATTAGCAAAAAGACGTATTGTTAATGAAAATGGTTTGATTATTAAGCCTAATATTTCAATAGGTATCATAATAGGAGCAAGCCCTATCGGTGCACCACCAAGTAAGTGTTTAAACCAATGTTTTATGCCCGAGTATTTTATAGCCGCACCATTAATAACAAAGAATGCTACAATAGATAACGCTGCAGTTACAGGTATAGCAGCAGTTGCAGTATGTCCCCCGGGAACAAGTCCTAAAAGATTAACAACTAATATAAAAATTAGTGTAGCCACAAAATAATAAGTTAACGATTTTGCAACTTTTTTATCAGCAAAGTTAGAATAAACTATTTCTTCTCTTATGTAAATTATTGCTTTTTCAGCCGCATTAGCAAAAAAACCTTTTGGAGCTTTATCGGGCTTACAATTTTTCTTGCGGGATATTATTTTAAATACAGCAAGTATAAAAAATATGGCTATCCATTGGAACATTACTAAATTAGTTACAGATAAATCTAATTGTGGCGATTCACCATCGCTAACTTTAACTATTTTATGATGAACTTCTGTGAAAACTCCTGATTCTTTTAATGAAGTTTTATTAGAGTAGCAATGTAATTGTCCATCGTCCCAAAAAATATACGGTAAGTCACATATATGATACGGACCAACATAAAAACCATGATGGTCACCTAAATTAGAAAACACCTCATCGAAAACATTAGTGTTTTCTTCGCTATGGGGTTCGTTATGTTCTGAATGAGTAGCATCAACAACGTCTTCAGAATGGTTATAATTTACATTTTGTTCCATAAACTATAAAAAATAATTTTATTTCTTAACAAAAATAACATTTTTTTTTCTAATTATCAAAATATAATAAAAAAAATATGGTGATTATATAAATAGATTGCCTTTTTTAAAAATTAATTACTCGCTTCGCTTAATATATTATTAACTACTTTTTCTATTGCTTCGGGAGTCATATTACTATAAACCTCATCATTTATCACAACTATAGGAGCAATTCCACACGCACCAAGACATGATACAATTTCTAATGTAATAAGTAAATCATCAGTCGTATTGTTTTTATTATTAAGCCCTAATTTTGTTTGTAATTTTTCTATAATTGCGGTAGATTTTTTTACATGGCAAGCAGTCCCGTCACAAACTTTTATAATATATTTCCCTTTTGGAGCAAGTGCAAAATGTGAATAAAAAGTTGCTACACCATACACTTTTGCAGGAGAAATATCTAATGAAGAAGCCACAAAAGTTAATATATCTTCAGGCAAATATCTATATTCATATTGGACTTCTTGTAAGATTGTGACTAAACTATTGGGATTGTAGTTATATGCTTCTAAAATATCGCATACTTTTTGGAATTGTCTGATATTATTTCCAGAATTGTTTGTTTTACTTGCTATATTACTCATAATATTTCAACTTGTTTTTTATTTAATAATGTATAATAATTTATTTTTGTAATTTTAACTACAAAAATAATAATAATTTTTGAAAAAATTAGTAACTCACAGCGTGGGAGAAATGTAAAGACACGGCAAAAGCCGTGTCCTTAAAAAACATATATAAAAACTACGGACAAACATTTATAGATTTAAATGTATTGCCCTGCCAAGTATTACCGCTTGATGGTTTATTGTTTGGATGCAAATATAAATCTATGTTTGATGTTTGGGTTTGGTTAAAAGGATCATATAAGTAAACAGAAACACTTGCACATAGATACATTTTTATTAAAGAAGTACAATTATAAAATGAATATTCTGCAATAGAAGTAGCTGATGGCAAATTAATTTCTGTTAAAGAACTGCAATTAGAAAATGTGCCTTCTCTGATAGAAGTAACAGACGACAAATTAACATTTTTTAAAGAACTGCATTTTTGAAAAGTAGCAATTCCAATAGAAGTAGCCGATGGCAAATTAACATTTTTTAAAGAACTACAATCATAAAATGCATATTGTCCAACAGAAGAAACTGATGGCATATCTACCTCTATTATTAGAGGTGCTGGATTGATAAAAAATGCACTTTCTCCAATTGTTTTTATTCCATTATCACATTTGGCTATAAATTTTCCTGACGGAACTTGTGATTTAACCTCTGATAGTTCCAATACTCCATCACCATTAAGGTCTTTGAAAACTACAACTTGAATTTCATCTTCGCTTCCGCCTGCTATAACATTACCTGATACGTGCACATCTACTTTTTGATTAGAGTTTATACCTGTAATGGTGATAATATCATTGTATGATTTTTTCTCCGATGACATAAACATAATGTAAAGCACTTCTTTTCCACCAGGTTTAATAGTAATAGTTTCATTATTTCCAATGCTTAATTGAAACGCTTCATTGTTGCATTTCACTGAAACTTGGAGGTTGGCTGTTCCTGTGTTTTTTATAACTACGGTATCTGGTTTATGTTGTCCTACAGGCACATTTCCAAAATTTAATATTTTCGGCGATACATCTAAATTAGGTCCATTTTGTGGTGGGGCGTCATCTTCAATATACCCAACAATAACATCAGCGGTTAAACTTTCTTGTAAAATATCATAAGTAGCATAAACATAGCCACCATACCCATTAGAAGGCCACTTAGTTCCCCACGAATTTTGAATCTTAAAAAGTTTATTATCATCATCATATCCAACAATAACTACAAAATGATAGCCACCTTTAGTACCACTATTATTTGACCATACACATTTTTTTTCGTTTCCGAATTTTTCTTTAATTGGTTTCAAGAAAGCTCCTTTGCCATCATAACAATATATTCCTATTGCTACAGGCAAACCAGCCGAAATACATTCTTTTATTGCATTCATAGTTGTCACTTTGCGGTAATCTTTGATTTTGTATAGTGCAGCAATTAGATGTTGTTGTAAAGTTGGTTTTGTAAGACATTCTTGCCAACTATATGGCTTGAAATCGAAACTACAGATTCCATCGGTTTTCAATAATTTGAACGCATCTGCTAAATAAGAACCGCATTTACCAGGGTCATTATCGCATAATTTTATATAATAATGCATAAAAGACGGAGAAAATAAATTCACATTAGTATAATGTGTTTGTTTATTCTTTCGCTTTTGAAGATAGGAGTTAATAGCGTATCCCGCTGCCCAACTGGCACAAGAACCAATACTATCTTGATCACCTACAGGTGGCATTTCGCTTGACAGGTCATATACTGACGCTTGGAACATATCGCCTTTTTTCTTAAAACCTATACTCTCTAAAAGCGATAAATCAAGTTCGGGAACATCTTCATTTGTAGATTCTATAGCACCAAAGACAATATTAGTATAATCAAAGTCAGCCACTTGTCCTACTTCAGAATCCTCGGGGTCAGTTGGATTTTTACATCCCGTAGCAAAGAACAACGATGCTACAATTATGGCATATAGCCAATTAAATTTTGTGAAACGTGTCATAATATTTATAATTTAATTAAAAAAAATCAATTTAAAAACAAAAAAAACGTATGTTTAATATTTAATTTATTTTTAGAAATT
>Ga0082212_10003486_pt1 | contig 22300 bp, 25 predicted proteins | sample TergutNt197P3_FD_71548 | JGI IMG/M metagenome (GOLD analysis project Ga0082212, IMG submission 71548) | Neocapritermes taracua P3 segment gut microbial communities from Petit-Saut dam, French Guiana - Nt197 P3 | ecosystem: Host-associated > Arthropoda: Insects > Digestive system > Gut ...
TGTCATTGTGTTAGATACAGATAATTTAAAATTTTTCTAAAAACAATTTGCAAAAGTACGATAAATTACTTACCTTTGCGGTAATTATCAAGAACATTTTATATTTATGAGCAAAATTTTTTACCATTATAACACAAAATCACTAACATACGAGCGTGTTTATGTTTCTCTGTTTCAAAAAATTTGGATCGTTTTCCGGCAGTTAATCATTGGCTTTGGTATAGGGGCGGTTTTGTTTGGAATTGCTATCTATTATTTCGATTCTCCGCGCGAAAAACAGTTAAAAAAAGACAATAAACTTTTATCAACGCAATATGAAGTGTTAAAAAGGCGTATTAACGAAAATGAGAAAATTCTGTCCGATCTTCAGCAACGAGACGATCATCTCTACCGCGCGATGTTTAATGCCGACCCTATTCCGGAATCCATTCGCCGGCAGGGTTTCGGGGGATCGAACCGGTATGAATCCCTTATGAATATGCCCGGTTCCGATTTGGTGATTTCTACGACCCGCAACTTGGACATTATGACCAAAGAACTCTACGTTCAATCCAACTCGTATGACGAGATAACCGAATTAATCAAAGTTAATGACGAACGTATAAAAAGTATGCCGACAATAACTCCGATTGTCGTAAATGACAAAAAACAATATTCATCCGGATTTGGGATGCGGATGCACCCGATTTATGGACAAGTGTTAATGCATACGGGAATAGATATTACTGCCAGTGCAGGCACTCCCATATATGCAACCGGCGCTGGAGTGGTTGAATCTGCCACATATAATACCCAAGGACTTAGCGGATATGGAAATTGTGTGGTTATCAATCATGGATTTGGTTATAAAACGCTTTATGGGCACTGTAAAGAAATGTTGGTTCGACCGGGGCAAAAAGTGACTCGTGGACAACAAATCGCTACAGTAGGTTCAACCGGCGCTTCCATTGGAAATCATATCCATTATGAGGTATTGGATAGAGGACAAAAAGTCAATCCTGCAAAATACTTCTTCATAAGCCTTAGCCCGGAAGACTACAACGAAGTCTTATTCATTTCCGAGACAAGATAAGCCGCAACACATCCGTCTATATGAAAAAAATTCTCTATTCCATTCAGGAAGTGGCGAAAATGTTTGATGTGAATGCATCTGCTCTCCGCTATTGGGAAAAAGAATTTGACTCTATTCGTCCTTACAAGTCGGACAAAGGCACTCGGCAATACAGGGAAGAAGACATCGAAGCCATTCGATTGGTACACCACTTGGTGAAAGAAAAAGGTTTGACTTTATCCGGAGCCAAACAACAACTGAAAGACAACAAAGGGAAAGTAGTACAAACGGAAGAGGTTGTACGCCGACTAAAATCCGTCCGCTCAGAGTTACTCACTCTGAGGGAAGAAATAGAAGCAATGGAGAAGTATTTGCCGAACAGTTAATTTATACGGCACTTCTTTACTCCTGTTCAAACAATTCGTTCAAGTCAATTTCCAATCCTTTAAAGATATGTACGGGGGCTTTTTGGTGATGTTCATACACCGTTCCTAAATCGTATTTGCCATCGGGTTGTAATAGAAAGACATTGACTACTTTGGCTTTGGGATCTACAATCCAATATTCCCTTACTCCTGCGGCTTCATACAGATTGAATTTATAGTTCCAATCGTATTTCAGTGTCGAGGGCGATAAAACTTCTATGATTAAGTCAGGAGCGCCGATGCACCCTTTATCGTCCAACTTGGATAAGTCGCAAATCACACAAATATCAGGCTGAACCACATCGTATATCTTATCGTCTGCCGTTTCATTCATCAAAGGTAAACGGACGTCGAATGGGGCATAATAAATATGACATTTTCCTTTTTTCTTTTCGATGAAAGTACCAATAAAAATACTTATTTTTTGCGAAATTCGAGCGTGCACACGCATGGGAGCGGACATCAAATGAATAAAGCCATTAATCAGTTCCCGCCGTTTATCATCCAACCAAGTCAAATAATCGGCATACGTATAACGTTTGGATTCATCTAAATCCAAGGTTCCATACATAACAAACGGCTCTTCCACAATGTTTGGTTTCGTGGGAGGAGGAATTTCATACGGTTTTGCTTCTTTCTTTGCCATAATATCTCGTTTTGCACATTAATTTTATAGATCTACAATTAGAAATTACTTCAGAGATTTAAGGTTGTCTTTCAATTCCGGCATGTGTTGAAAAATAGCGCCTACTATGGCACAAGTATCCAATTCCCCACAATCGGCACAAGTCTGATATCCTTTTGCCTTAACACAATTCCGAATCTCACATTCATCACAGTGAGAGAATTTTACTCCTTCTTCTCTACAGCCTGTACAGTTAATCATCTCAACAGGCAAACTCGGAATAGAAAATTGTTCCGCCCATTTTTTTGCCGTTTTTTCTCTCAGTGTATCATCATTTGTTAGGGTAGCTGTTCTCGCGTCACAAGCAGCGCAATCAATTCCACAGCAAGCGATTAATTTTTCCATGATTTTTTTAAATTTTAAATTTACAATATCTTTTTATTAGGGTTCTATTCAAAGTCTATATTTGTCCGGCAAATGTAAATAAAATTATCCATAATTCCACATAGAAGATTAAAAATTATGATGGATTGCTTCACTCCGTTCGCAATGACGAATACAATTTTTTATGCGCTACTGTAAACGGTTCAGAAATTCCCAACACGATTCGTTGTATTGACAAAGATAGTCTAATTTTGAACTGAATTTCGGATTGGCAGTTAACTCTCCTCCATTTCCCGAATTGTTCACCGCTTCATCTGCGATTTGTTGCAGGGGTAAATCCATAAACGAATCCATAGCAGGCTTGCCGTCTAATTTTATCGTAGGGCTGGTACCTGTAATGATAATTGAGTTTTGATTTCCATGATAACCGCTGAAACTCACATTGGTAATAATCCCGGAGAACAGGTTTTCCTCTCCGCTCTGCCTGTGTCTGAAAGTAATGCAAAGGTCATCACCAATGCAGTTAATAAGGTCGATAGGCTCCTCCATCCATTTTCCTCCAAACTCCTCGTAATTTATTTCAATTTCGCAAGTATGATGAGCGTTGAATTTTTGAACTAACTCCAAACGATTAAAATCTACCGTTTTCCCTGCAACAGAAACTTCTGCCGTAACCAAATCCAAGTATGCCATGTGTGTTATTTATTTAATGGTTAAGTAATAAACCGTCCAATGACTTTTTATAAATCTTCTGCTGTTGTCATTTGGGTTGTATTTCCCCTCTCTTAAATCACAAAAATAAACATAAATTCTAAAAATGCAAAACATTTTATTGATTATGACAAGCGTAGAAATTTTAATTATTGGTAACAGGTTAGATATTAACTGTATATCCTTTCCCGTCTTGTCCGCTGTAATTAACGCCTTAAAATCAAAAAATAAGGGTTGAATATTCAGAAAAAGATTAAAAATCAATGAAATAGAAAGACGCTAAGTGAACTCAATTATTTCCATAGCGGTTCGCTTTGCCAATTCGCAGGAAAACCCATAGCCCGAATATCCACCGAAGGATATTCCGCTAAAAGCAATTTTAGTTTTTCGGTAAAGCGATTGTTGGGCGAAACGGTAAACAGCAGGTATTTGATAATACAAATACGGAAATAAACACGTTTCATATCTGTTATGGTAGGATTTATCCACGAAAATACAGGATTGTTCAAGTTGTGAGAAACAATTGGGATTTCCTTGTTCCAAAGTCGTGCGTGATGTCCGCACAAATTGCGCAAATTTGCCAACAACAACATCCACGAAGTAAAAACAGGAAGAGAAAGACCAAAAGAAACAGCAATTTTTTTCTTTATATTTTTGCTTTTCAAGTTATTAAAAACATTATACAACACGCCCAACGGTATAATTTCGGAAATCATCCAAGCAGGAGGAAAAGGATTGGAATATTTGTTTTTAAAATGCTCAATAAATTCCTCTTTTGTTTTTTCTATTTCCGTTTGAATAAGCGCAGTTGTTTTCGCAAAAATAGCGTAATTGCTAAAATTTACGGCATTTGTCATCCAAAACACATCACCCAACACATCACTAATCAGATTATTCATAGCGCTGCGAATAGCCACTTCTATTTTTTCAATTTCATTGAAAAGCAAAATTCGCAACTTACGGTCAAAACGGTACATATCAAGAGCCATATTGAAAGTCGTACCGCTTTTGTAAATATGGTTTTCTTTGGGCATATCCAACAAAGGATACAAGTAAGCGCTCAATCGGAAGTAACCGATATTGGTAAGATAACTGATTGCGTGTTGCTCATCAGCAATAAACAAGCCTCTCTTTTTCAGTAGAGGTATTAAATCCGGCGGAAGTACGCAAGTCTTGGAATAATTGACTTTCATATTGTTTAAAAATAAAACGACCCGCCTGATTTAAGCATTGTTAAGAGGCTCGGCGGGTACTGGTACTGCAAAGGTACTATATTAATTTTATCCCACAAAATATTTTCCTGATTTTTCTCAATAAACGGCAATTCTTCGTTGAAAAAATAGAAAAAGGACTTCAAATTCGGTGTAGAATTGTTTTCTAAATGAAAGTATTAATTCCGAGATGGGTGTTTACCTCCCCATAAGAAAGGATGAACGCAGCCTCTTCGGGGAAAATTTTAAAATCCTTAACAATAAAAACGTCAGCAGGAAAAAATATACTGCAAAGGAAAATGAGAGGAAATTCCCTGCAATAGTTATTTCGGCTGTTGTAGGGTATTTTTTGTAACTTCCCACTGTGTAATAAAGTGACAAATGATGACTTGTTGCCCTCATCTACACCACAGTTTTCTATATTGTTGTAAACTTGCATATCAAATAATAACAGATATGGAAATTATAAATATTGAAAAAAAGGCTTTTGAAACGATGCTGGCACGTCTTGATTGTTTTAAGAATAAAATTGGCGCAATGTGCTGTAAAAGGAAAGAATAAATGGTATAACAATCAGGACGTCTGTATGATTTTGAAAATCAGTCCCCGAAGTCTTCAAACCCTGCGTGATACAGGAAAACTCCCCTTTACACGAATAAACCGGAAAATCTATTATAAACCGGAAGATGTTCAAAAAGTCATCGAAGTCATTCAGAAGTAACACAGACAAAAACATATACACATGGATTTAATCACGAAAACAGACGAAATTTTTCTTTCTTTCATGCGGAAAATTGAAAAAATGGACAGTGTTATCAGCGAAATTTCAAAAAATTACCATCCGCTTCTATCCGGTGAAAGATATTTGACCGACAAAGAAGTTTCTAAATTATTAAATACCAGCCGCAGGACTTTACAGGACTACCGCAAGGAAGGCAGAATTGCCTACTGTATGGTCGGCGGTAAAATACTGTACCGTGAAAGCGATATAGAACGGTTACTTGCTGAAAACTATTATCCGAGAATAGAATTTTAGCCATATATTTTTCATTTTACCGGTTACTTTTAAAGATTAGTGTTTTTTTCCATTAATCCAAATTATCCGTTATTTCTTTTATGTAGAAAACAGAAGTAACCGGACTCGTTTGAGATTAAAATTTCCAACCTCATCCTTTTTTAATCAATAACCATAAACCCTGATCATTTCAAATCTTTTACTGTTTTATTTTTTTTTACTGTAATAATCTGATATACATCAAATTATATTATTTTTATAAAAAATGTACAAATATTTTGTATATGTAAAATAAAATGATTACTTTTGTTGCTATTAGTTATTTGAAACAATGGTAAAACGTAACAGAGAAAAGCAGCTCGCTCGTTTCCACACCATTACCCATTTATACTTTTCTTTTATGCAAAAAGTTGTTTTTTAATAGATTGAAACAAATTTTTAATTACCTTTGTATGCTATATAAACCAATGATATTATGGCAAAGAAAAAAACAAAACCATACGAAATTCCTCCTCCCACGAAACCAAACATTGTGGAAGAGCCGTTTGTTATGTATGGAACCTTGGATTTAGATGAGTCCAAACGTTATACGTATGCTGATTATTTGACTTGGTTGGATGATAAACGACGGGAGTTGATTAATGGATTTATCCATTTGATGTCTGCTCCCATAAGGATCCATGCCCATATTTCAGCGGAATTAAGTTTTCTTATTCGTACATACATAAAAAAGAGAAAAGGGAAATGCCATATCTACTATGCTCCATTCGACGTCCGTTTACCTTTGAACAATGAAACGGCAGACGATAAGATATACGATGTGGTTCAGCCGGATATTTGCGTGATTTGTGATTTAACCAAGTTGGACGATAAAGGGTGCATCGGCGCTCCGGACTTAATCATAGAAGTTTTATCACCCTCGACATTGAAATACGATTGGAACTATAAATTCAATCTGTATGAAGCCGCAGGGGTAAGGGAATACTGGATTGTAGATCCCAAAGCCAAAGTAGTCAATGCCTTTCTGTTACAACCCGATGGCAAATACGATTTGGGAACGGTGTATGAACATCACCAAAAAGCCCCCGTAAATATCTTCAAAGGATTGGAGATTGACTTGAACGAATTGTTTGAGTAAAACGATTTTTAATCCGGCTACTCAAAAATTAAATACATTGCCACTGAGGGTAAAACGCACCGAAATCCTATGGATATTATTTAGTTACGAGTGGTTTAAAAATCCTCAATAGATAAATCGTCCGTTTTCGCTTTCGATTATCAATTCCTTTTTATCGGAATTTTCAGTAAATCCGATGATTTGCGCATCTATTCCGAAAGATTGAGAAATAGCAATGACTTCGTGTGCCTGTTTTTCCGGAAGATAAATCTCCATACGGTGTCCCATATTGAATACCTTATACATTTCTTTCCAATCGGTTCCGGACTGTTCCTGAATCAACCGGAACAGAGGGGGAACAGGGAATAAATTATGTTTGACAATCTTCATTCGATCGACAAAGTGCAGTATTTTGGTTTGCGCTCCTCCGGAAACATGAACCATTCCATGTATGTATGGTCGCAAGTTTTCTAATATTTGTTTGATAACGGGAGCATAAGTGCGGGTGGGGGATAATACCAATTTTCCCGCATCAATATTTAATCCCTCAATGGTATCCGTTAGTTTTTTTTGTCCGGAATAGACCAATTCGGGAGGGAGATCCGGATCGTAGCTCTCCGGATACTTTTCAGCCAAATAGTTGGCAAAAACATCGTGACGGGCGCTCGTTAAACCGTTGCTTCCCATGCCTCCGTTGTATTCTTTTTCGTAAACGGCTTTCCCGCAGGAACTCAAACCGACAATCACATCGCCTGCCTGAATATTCTCATTATCAATGACATCTGCTCGTTTCATCCGGCAGCTTACTGTACTATCTACAATAAGGGTACGTACCAAATCGCCTACATCGGCAGTTTCGCCGCCTGTGGGATAAATGTGAACGCCCAATTGACCGAGTTCTTCGCACAACTCATTGGTTCCCTGAATAATGGCGGCAATCACTTCGCCGGGGATTAAGCGTTTGTTTCGTCCAATCGTTGAAGAAAGCAGGATATTATCTGTCGCCCCTACACAAAGCAAATCGTCGATGTTCATAATCAAAGCATCTTGAGCGATTCCTTTCCAAACCGACAGATCGCCGGTTTCTTTCCAATATACGTAGGCTAACGACGATTTGGTTCCTGCTCCATCGGCGTGCATAATGTTGCAATATGCGGGATCGCCTCCCAAAATGTCGGGAATTATCTTACAAAAGGCTTTCGGGTAAATCCCCTTGTCAATGTTCTTAATCGCTTGATGAACATCCTCTTTGGAAGCCGAAACTCCCCTTTGCATATATCTTTGATTGCTCATGTTTGCAATTTTAATTCGTTCAATAATAATTTATATATTTCTTTCCAATCTTTTGTGTAAAGTTTGGTTGAGGTATCTGCAAGGTGTGAAAATGTATCTGAGGAAAAGAATTTATCTGTTGCTGTTGTTTCATCAAAACTAAAATCAGTTACAAGTTTTTCAACTATTGGCTCACCAATATGTAAAAATCTTGAAACCATCTTACCGCTATCCATTTGTTTCAAGAATTGCAAAGAAGCAACGGTGCAAAAACAAATTTGGTGCGTTTCTTCGTGCCATTTTAGTTCTTCCAAAAAATCTGTTTTAGTAATTTCGCCGTTCAAATAATCAATTATTCTATTCTGTACCTTGTCGTCCGCCACGGGTCCCTCTACAATATCATAATCATGGGCAGGCGTTGGGTTTTTGTCGTTACGATTTAGCACCACAAAATCAAGCCATTCTTCGTTATAAGTTTCAAACTGTTTTGTTTTGCATTTTCGGGTTACTAATTCACTGTAGTAAAATTCATATTCGGAAACAAATCCGTTGTGTTTAAAGCGACTTTTTCTTTTTGCCCAATTTTCAGCGTGTTGCCTGAATTTTGTCACATAAAAACCCTGTCCGAAATCTCTGTGAGGTTCGCACTTTCTTAAATCAATTTGTTTTATTTCAATATTACTTCCGTGATAAACTATCATCGCAACCCTCCATTTTCATAACAGACCTCATATAAATCCCGAACAGCGTAAAAAGTACTGTCTGTATGCAAAGCCCACCAATGCTCGTTGAGAAAATCCCACGCACCGTACTTTTTTAGATAGAAATAAGCGTCTTGGACATTCATTTTGTAAGCATCTGCAAAGGCAGGTACTATGTAGGTCATAAAACTTATTTTGTCGCTCGTTGCTTTACTTATTGCCTTTGCTTCCATTTCGTTTTCTATTTTGTGTCAAAATACAAAGATACAATTTGTTTTTTAATTTTCTAACGCTTAACAGCAAGCCTTTTTTTCTGTTCCTTAACACACCTTACAATTTCTTTGCCCCATAAATATATGATTAAAGGCATAATAATGATTATCAATCTATTGTAGTTGAATGCACGAATAAAATCTAATTGTATGGCAGCAATAACGGCTTTTGTAATGCCACAGCCATAACATTCAATTCCAAACAAATTCTTGAACAGGCATATCGAATGTTTACCTTCTAACCTGTCTAACGACAACATGGAAAGCAAAAATGGCAATAGGAAAAGCATACACAATTTACATATTTGTAAAGTATTTTTGAAATTACCCCTATATATTGCCGTTTTTACATTCATCATTGATATTATTAAGCGAGCATTGTTGTTTCCATAAACTTTTTAAAGTTGTACTTCTTTGCTCTGTCTTTTGCTGAAAAAATATCTATAAGCCACCAAATACCACAACCGTAACAAGTAATTATTTTCAAAATACCAAGCCCAATATCTTCTAACCAAAATCTTTCCCAACCAAGTAAAATCGCAATTAGTAAAATTATTGAAGGTCTTTGAAACTCTGTACCTTGAATTAAGAAAAATTTAGAGTCGTCCATTGGCTCCAATTTCTGCCTAATTACCATCAAATCCTGCGGATTGAAATTTTCATGATTCAGTCCAACAAACATATCAATTTTCAGTTGTTCCATAACATTTAAAATATTAAGTTTTGCCTCCACTTTTCGGCTCTCGGCTTCTCCGTTTTTTATAGATAGTAGGGGTTGTCCTTAAACTTGCCTGTAATTACTTAGTTATGTACCAAAGTTCCGATTTTTTCTCCCGATACTACTTTTTTCAAATTCCCTGTGGTATCCATATCAAAAACGATAATGGGCAAACCGTTATCCTTAGCCAAAGTAGTTGCCGTCAAATCCATAATTTTCAAACCTCTTTTGTAAACTTCATCGTAGGTAATTGTTTCAAATTTAACAGCAGTTGGATCTTTTTCGGGGTCGGCTGTATAAATACCATCCACGCGGGTGCCTTTCAGCATGACATCTACTTCCAATTCTACGCCCCGCAAAGCAGAAGCCGTATCTGTGGTAAAAAAAGGATTTCCGGTTCCTCCCGACACGATAACGATTTCCCCTTTGTTCAAAGCCTTGATCGCCGTTTCTTTTGCATACAAACGTCCGACAGGCTCCATTCGAATAGCGGTAAAAACGCGGGCGGGAGTTCCCAGTCGCTCCAAAGCGGAAGCCAAAGCCAAGCTGTTGATTACGGTTGCCAACATTCCCATCTGGTCGCCTTTCACCCTGTCGACCCCCTGATTGGTGCCGGCCAATCCGCGGAAAATATTACCTCCGCCAATTACAATTGCCACCTGAACGCCTGCTTCGGCGATTTCTTTGATTTGAAGTGCGTAATCATTCAAACGGTTTTCGTCGATGCCGTGCTGTTTATTCCCCATCAAGGATTCTCCGCTGAGTTTGAGAAGAATCCGTTTGTACTTTTTCATTATTATGATGTAATTTTGTTATTCGTAATCGCCATAAAATTCTTTATAATCCGCCATCGAACGCTGGATAATTTCATAAGCTACATTGACGTCATACACATGGGTCAGTTCGGTTTTTCGTTCATTCGTTCCCGGAATATCTTTGTAGGTAGTGAAATAATGCCTTAACCGTTCAATCACCAAAAGCGGGACATCGTTGATACTGAGGTATGAACCGTAAATAGCATCGTTGTGAAGTACGGCAATCAATTTATCGTCGGCCTGTCCTCCGTCTAATAAACGAAATCCGCCAATCGGTCTTGCTTTCACCAATAAATCGCCATGCGTAATCACTTTTTCGGTCAGTACGCAAATGTCAACGGGGTCGCCGTCGCCGACTATATCTTTCCGGTTGAGATAATAGTTACTGAGTTCCGCTACCCGTTTCCCGCTATAGGTTTGAGGAAGAAATCCATAAAGAGCAGGGATGACATTTGAATATTTTTGCGGACGGTCGATAGACAAGTATCCGGTTTCTTTATCGACTTCGTATTTCACCGTATCGGTAGGAACCATTTCTATAAAAGCGGTTACAATGTCGGGATATAAATTCCCTATACTTACGCCATGCCAAGGATGCGATTTATATTTTCTAAACATAAGAGATGATATTTTAAATTAAAATTAAGAATTAAAAATTAAAGCAAAGATACGATAAAAGAGTAAACAACGACCGGTTATTACAAAAATAATTGTACACTTAAAAATAATTGTATAACTTTACAGCATTATATTGAAATATTTGAAGTATGAAAAAACTATTTTTTCACACGATGATTGCTGTATAGATTTGTGGAATTAATGATATATTTACGAAAAAAATCAATACTTTTGTATCTTGATTCACCAATTTGTAAAATAGGATAAGTAAGAATATGCGAATTTTTAGTCTTGTAATTGGGATTGTATTGTTTCTAAACATTGAATCCGAGCTTTTTGCAAGTCAGCCGTTCTTTACGACGGGGATTGCACTGACAGAGAAAGGTGATATTTTATTAACGCAGAAAGGAACGAAACGGATTGACCTTTTTTCTCGAGATGGGGGAAAATTGTTGCGTTCGTTTACGGTGAATGAGACTCCTACAGGGATATGCACAGATGGAGACAGGGCTTATGTGACTACCTTTGAAACAAAAGGGATGTTGCATATCTTAAATCTTTCTTCGGGAGCGACCGAAGCAAGTATTTTGCTTGGATCAGGCGCCTGTTACCCGCTTTTTAGTCAGGATAAGCAAAAAATTTATGTATGTAACCAATTCTCAAACACTATTTCCGAAGTTGATTTGAAACAAAAAAAAGTTGCACGTACGGCACAAGTATTGCGTGAACCGAGATCGGCTGTTTTGAGTAAAGATGGAAATTACCTGTTTGTAGCGAATTTCTTGCCGAATCAGCGAGCCGATGAAGATTTTGTCGCTACTTGTGTATCGGTTATCAATACAAAGAATTTTTCAAAGGTGAAGGACATCCCGTTGGCCAATGGAAGTAATGCACTTCGGGATATATGTATTACGCCGGATGGAAAATATATATACGTAACACATAATTTGGGACGCTTTACCGTACCTACTTCGCAGTTGTTTCAAGGATGGATGAATACGAGCGCTTTCAGTATTATTGATGTTGAAAATCAGGATTTTTTGGGAGTGATCTTGGTAGATGAACCGGAAAGAGGGGCAGCCGGCGTATGGGGAATCCGGTGCAACAATGATCATATCTACGTTTCACATTCAGGAACACATGATATCAGTATCATCAATCATCCTGCTATGTTGGAGAAATTTTTGGCATATCCGAATAAAGCCCAATTGGATTACGACCTGCGTTTTCTCTATGGACTCAGGGAACGTTTGCCTTTGGAAGGGAACGGACCTCGCGGGATGTATCTTGATGGAGAAAAGTTATTCGTACCGACCTATTTTGCCGACATATTAAATATTTTAGACCTTTCTTCCAACGAATTGGCAGCCGTTGAACTGAATCCCGACCGTAAAGAAACAAAAGAACAACTGGGTGAAAAATATTTCAACGACGCGATGAAATGTTTTCAGAATTGGCAAAGCTGTAACGGCTGTCATCCCGGTGATGGACGTATGGATGCCATGAATTGGGATTTGATGAATGATGGAATTGGAAACCCTAAAAACTGTAAAAGTTTACTTTACAGTCATGTGACGCCGCCCAGTATGATTTCGGGCATCAGAGAAAAAGCCGAGATTGCCGTGCGTGCAGGATTCAGGCTCATCCAGTTTTATGACATCGACGAAGAATCGGCAACGTGTGTGGACGATTATTTAAAGTCGTTGCGTCCGGTTCCAAGTCCTTATTTGGTAGACGGAAAATTATCGAAAAAAGCGGAAGAAGGTCGCAAAGTTTTTGAAAAGTTGAGGTGTGATATGTGCCACAGCGGGCCGTATTTTACCGACATGGGAATGCACCGTATTGGGGAAGATATTGAATTTGAAAAAGGATGGGATACGCCAACCCTGATTGAAGTATGGCGTACGGCTCCTTATCTGTTTAACGGTTCGGCGGCTACGCTTGAAGAAGTGTTTACGAAATACAATCACGGCATCGAAAGGCAAAAGGTTTCTCCCAAAGAAATTGAAGCCATAGTAGAATATGTAAATTCATTATAAATTAAACAATAATAATAATATAATAATAATATGGAACTGAGAAAAAATATGGATTTGAACCGGCTGTTAGTCGGAGTATTTACGCTTATTTTGATGATCGGATGCAGTAAATCATCAAAAGAGTCAGCTTGTTGTGAAAATAATAATATCCAATTAATAAATGACAAAGAAATGAAGTATTCTAAAAAGTACACAAATGCCGATTTTTATACGAATGGCAAGTTTAACGAAGATGTTGCCAAGAAGGCATATTTAGAGATGTTTGAGTTTTATGGTATTCCATTTACTTCGTTTATGGAAGAAAACTTTTGGGTTGCCGAATTTGGAGTCGGCGACTTTGAAAATGTAGGAATGGGGGGAATCTTTTGGGTAAATGATGCGGAACACGGGTATTTTGCGCATGCTATCTACTTGTTGCCGGGGCAGATGATTCCGGAACACGCCCATGTGAAAACCGCTTACCCTGCAAAATTTGAAACATGGATGGTTACGAAAGGTTGGGCTTACAACTTCTCTGAAGTAGGGGATGCTACACCCAATCCCCCTGCAATTCCGGCAAGTCACGGACCGATTAAGAGTAAGAATTTTGTCGTCCAGAATATAGGCGACATCATTCATTTAAAGAAATCGGAAACTTTCCATTTCTTAATGGCAGGACCTGAAGGCGCTATAGTTGATGAATGGGCAAGTTATCACGATGGTGCAGGTCTTCGTTTCACTTGTCCGAAAGCAAAACTTTGAACACAACATAAATCATATACACATGAAACTAAACAAACTGTTTTTAACCCTTTTCATTGGAATTACGGGTATAATGATGAGCAGTCATTTGAAAGCAGCCGATGTCGTTTTCGATAAAGACACTGTTTTTACCGTTAGTTCATTGCTGAAAAACGACAGCTATTTTCGCAATACGGCTCAAAAGATAGAAGCGGATAAAAATGAGAAAAACCGCAATCAGTCATTTCAAAAATTGTATGATGAGGCTACTCAAGTTTATCAACTACAGGAAGAACTTGCGTGGCTGAATATGGATGCTATCCGCTTGGCTTTTGCCGACATGAAGTTGTCCAAGTCGTATAATCCCGGCGCTTATCAGCCTTTGGTGGATGAGTTGGAGCAACTCGTTAAAAAAGGATTTGACGGAATCTATCAATTAGACAAGCAAGCCATACAGGAGGCTGAAAAAGCTTTGGCAAACAAACGGACTATTTTGTTATCTAATCCGTTGTTGGATGGAGATAGGATTGTAGCTACCCGTTTTAATGTTGGAAGAAGAGCCAGAAGTATTATGTCTCCTGCATTGGGTACACAGGCGAACAATTGGAGTAATCAACAGTCGGCGAGGCGGACAGGTCTTGATGCAGAAATCGTTGAAATGACAAATTTACGCAATAATGTTCGCTTAAATACTGTTTATAAATCGAAAGATTCGGCTTCTATTGCCGACTTAAAGATGCATTGGGATGGAGACAGGGTAATGTTCACGTCCATCCTACCCGACAAACGATGGAGTATCTTTGAAGTTAAATTGGATGGAACAGGCTTCCGGCCTTTAATTGAAACCGTAGAACCGGAACTTGAATTTTATGATGGCACCTATTTGCCCGATGGCCGGTTGATTGCCAATTCAAACATCGGATATCAAGGCGTACCTTGCGTAAACGGCGGTGACCCTGTCGGAAATATGGTGCTGTATGAACCCAAAAATAAAAACCTTCGCCGGTTGACGTTTGATCAGGATGCCAACTGGAATCCCGTTATTATGCATAACGGACGGGTGATGTACACCCGTTGGGAATATACCGATTTGACTCATTACTATGCACGAATTGTCATGCACGTCAATCCCGACGGCACCGAGAATAAAGCTTTGTTTGGCAGCGGATCCATGTTTCCGAACAGTACGTTCGACCTTCAGCCTTTGCCGGGGCATCCTTCTGCTTTTGTAGGTATCATTTCGGGACATCACGGTGTTGCCCGCTCAGGCCGCTTGCTTCTTTTCGACCCAATGAAAGCGCGTAAGGGAGTGGAGGGCGTGATGCAGGAAATTCCGCACCGGAATCGCCCGGTCGAAAATTTGATTAAAGATGAATTAGTAAATGATGTATGGCCCCAGTTTATTAAACCGATGCCGTTGGATGATAAATATTACTTGGTTTCGGCTAAATTATCTCCCAGAGATTTGTGGGGGATCTATTTAGTTGATGTATTCGATAACGTAACTTGTCTGATAAAGCAGGAAGGTGAAGGATTTATCAGCCCGATTCCGGTTCGCAAAACCACAACTCCTCCCATTATTCCGGATCGCGTTAAATTAGACGACAGAGAAGCTACCGTATTTATACAGGATATTTATGAAGGAGAAGGTTTGCGCGGCGTTCCTCGAGGAACTGTGAAAGAGCTTCGTATCCATGCCTACGAATATGCTTACGTAAATTCGCCTTCCGATCATACTGCACAAGGAATCCAAAGCGGCTGGGATATCAAACGTTTGATGGGGACAGTGCCGCTTGAAGAAGACGGGTCGGCTATATTTAAAATTCCTGCGAATACCCCCATTTCTATCCAACCCTTAGACGAAGATGGAGCGGCAATCCAATGGATGCGCAGTTGGTTTACGGCTATGCCGGGGGAAGTGGTATCGTGTGTCGGGTGTCATGAAGATCAAAATCAGATAGCTATACCTAAACGCGTGATAGCCTCTCAAAAATCGCCTGTTCAGTTGACAAAACCGGAAGGTGGAATTCGTTCGTTTACCTTTGATTTGGAAATGCAACCCATACTTGACAAGGCTTGTGTTGCCTGCCATACGGGAGAAGGACGCGCTTTCGATTTGCAGGGAGGAAAAAAAGATCGAAGAGGATATGGTACTGCTTACTTAAACCTGCATCCGTATGTGCGCCGTCAGGGACCGGAAGCCGACATGCCCGTTTTGCAACCTTATGAATACCACGCCAATACAAGTGAATTGGTACGTATGCTGAAATTAGGACACTACGATGTGGAGTTGACAGATTCGGAATGGCGGAAATTGTATAACTGGATTGATTATAATGCTCCCGATAAAGGTACTTTTGAAGCAACAGCACACGATGGATTTCCTTACAAAGGGTTTGATCAGATTCAAAGGAGAATAGAACTGACCAATAAATACGCATTGGGAGCCGGGGTTGACTGGCAGCAGGAAATTGCCGACTACGCGGCGTATTTGAAATCGAAAGGCGAAATTGTTTCCGTCATGCCGGATAGAAAATCCCGATCGAATCCTGAAGACGTAAAAGTAGCTGGCTGGCCTTTTATCGATACCGATAATCATTCCATGTATGCACATTCAAATACCACGAAAGAACTTAATTTGGCGCCCGGAGTAAAGCTAAAGTTAGTTTACATCCCCGCCGGACAATTTGTTATGGGCAATAACAATAGTAGATTACCCGATGTATCTCCGGCAACTCAGGTAGAAATTAAAAACCCTTTCTGGATGGGAGAAGTTGAAATTACGAATGAGCAATATAACGCAATTGTACCGGAACACGACAGCCGTTATGTCGATCAGTTTTGGAAAGACCATGTAGGACCGGGTTATCCCGCCAATCTTCCACACCAGCCGGTGATTCGCGTAAGTTACGAAGATGCGATGAATTATTGCAGGAAATTGAGCGAAAAGACAGGTCTGAAAATTACTTTACCTACTGAAGCCCAATGGGAATGGGCTTGTCGCGCAGGGAGTGACAAGGATTTTTGGTATGGAGATGCAAATACCGATTTCAGTGCATATGAAAATATAGCCGATGCCCAACTGAGTAAAATGGCCGTAAGCGGCGTTGATCCTCAACCTATGAGGCCTAATAATTCGTGGTTCCCTTATTATAATTTTATACCTAAGGCAGAATCCGTAGATGACGGTAGTATGCTTCAGGTAGCTTCGAATACATATCAGTCGAATCCCTTCGGATTATACAGTATGCATGGAAATATAGCAGAATGGACACGTTCCGATTATCTGCCTTATCCATATCAAGAAGGTTCAAAAGGAACTTCCGCATATAAAGTGGTGCGCGGCGGATCATATATCGAACGACCGAAATTCTCTACGGCTTATGCCCGGAAGGCCTATTATCCATGGCAACGGGTGTTCAATGTAGGATTCAGGGTAATAATCGAAGAAGAAAATATGCTTGCATCGGTGCAGGCGGAGTGAGTGAATCCGGAAACATAATAATAAAAGAATGAGAAGTGTATTCTCATCTTACGTAACAACGATTGTTCTGCTGGCGCTGTATGCGGTAAGTATGGCTGCTGCTACATTCGTTGAGAAAGCCCACGGGACGGAGATTGCGAAGTTGGCGGTTTATTACTCGCCACTGTTCTTCCTGTTACAATTTCTTTTGGTAGTGAATTTTGTAATGGCGGTTATCCGGCATCATTTGTTGAAACTTAAACAATGGGGATTGCTATTGGTTCATTTTTCTTTTATTATAATTTTACAGGGAGCGCTCATTACTCATATTTTCGGTAAAGAGGGGATTTTGCATCTGAGGGAGGGCGAGATAAGTGACCGGATTGTCGTCCAAACAAACCGGGGGCATAGCGTACATATCTTGCCTTTTCAGGTAGAGTTAGTCAAATTCACCTTGATCCGTTATCCGGGTTCGATGAGTCCGTCATCCTATGAGAGTGAATTGTTGATACACATCGACGGAGCAAAGCGTCGCGAGCGTATATATATGAACAACGTGTTGGATCTGAAAGGATACAGGTTCTTTCAAGCGTCTTTCGATGCGGATGAAGAAGGTACCGTTTTGTCGGTGAATAAGGATGTTGCCGGACGGAGTGTAACATATACGGGGTATATGCTATTGTTTATCGGATGTATGGTATGCCTTCTTAGAAAAGACGGGCGAATCCGCCGGCTGTACCGGCAATTGGATAGTCAAGCGGCAATCTTGTTGATTATTCCGCTTTTGGGTTTATCATGTACGATCTCGGCAAATAATAACGCTCAACTCATCCCGTCGTCGCACGCTGAAAGGTTTGGCGCATTACCCGTCCAATCGACGAACGGACGCATTATCCCATTGAATACTTTCTCTTCCGAAGTATTGAGGAAACTTAATAAAAATACCCGCTTCAATCAATTAAATTCCGATCAGTTCTTGCTCGGTCTTTTGGCTTTACCCGAGATGTGGATGCAAGTTCCGCTGATAGGTAATTCAAATGATGCGATAGCCGATTATTTCAGTTTTCCGCGGAAAAAATGTTCTTATTTGGATTTGTTTCATGAAGATGGAACTTATAAGTTACAAGGGAAATTGAATGAAGCTTATCATAAAATGCCGGCCAATCGTACCGGATTTGATAAGGATATTATTAAGCTGGATGAAAAAGTCAACATACTACATCAACTATTTGAATTTCGACTGATACGGTTATTTCCAAAAATAGATGACCCCGACCGGAAATGGTATGCTCCGGGTGATGACCTGTCGGAGTTCAGCGGTCAGGATTCCATGTTTGTTTCTCGCGTTTTTTACTGGTATTTGTCGGAGGTACAAAGCGCCATACAATCGGGCGACTGGAGTAAGCCGAATGAAATACTCGATATGATATCAACCTATCAAACGGCGATGAACAATGTCCCTGAGTTTACTAACGAGAAGATTGCATTGGAATTAAAATACAACAAATTAGAAATTTTCCGATGGTGTAAAATTGGGTATTTATCGTTGGGCGGATTGCTGCTCCTGTTTTCATTCGCCTTGCTTTTCAGGGATAAACCCCGGATCAAGTGGATGATCCGGTTGTTGGGTATCGGGGTTTTAATCGTTTTCCATTTCCATATGTTGGGAATGGGAATGCGGTGGAGAATCGGCGGATACGCACCTTGGAGTAACTCCTACGAAACGATGATATTTGTAGCATGGGCGACAGTATTTGCGGGATTATTATTTTCCCGCCGAAGTCCCATTACATTTTCGCTAAGTGTACTCTTCGCCGGCATCATTTTATTCGTATCAGGTTTAAATTGGATGGATCCGCAGATTAATCCCTTAGTTCCCGTATTGAAATCGCCTTGGCTGATGTTCCATGTCGCCATCCTGATGGCAGCATACGGATTTTTCGGTATCGGTTTCCTGATCGGATTGGTCAATCTGTTGATGATGGCTTTGGTTCGTAAAAATAAACATACCGCTTACGATAAGTCGCTTCGGGAGTTAAGCACAATCAACGAGATTGTACTGATTATCGGTTTGATTTTAATGACTATCGGTACGTTTATGGGAGCCGTATGGGCTAATGAATCCTGGGGACGCTACTGGGGCTGGGACCCCAAAGAAACTTGGGCATTAATCACTTTGATTGTATATGTGATAGTTACTCATCTTCATTTGGTACGTAAATGGTATAGCCTGTGGCTTTTTAATCTGTGTTCGGTGATTGCATTCCTTTCGGTATTAATGACTTATTTCGGCGTTAATTATTTTCTGAGCGGTATGCATTCTTATGGACAATAAGAATTAAGAATTAAGAATTAAGAATTAAAAATTAAATAAATTGTATTACATATTAAATTAAAAAAATTATGAGAACATTCAATCATGTAGGTTTTATAACCACGGAAAAAAAAGAAGGAGCCTCTTACAATGAAGGCTTGAGCGTTTGGTTAACGGATTTTAGCAAAAGTCCGAACAAAATAGAGTTTCTAAAGTTTGAAAAAGGCAGTTGTATGCCTGAATTGGTTCAGAAACAGTCGCATATTGCTTACACTGTTCCCAATTTGGATGAAGCTTTGAAAGGATGTAAAGTTATATTCGGCCCGGCTGTATGTGACGAACATCTGACAATTGCCTTTATCGAAGAAGAAGGCGTATCTATCGAATTAATGGAAATCAAATAAGTCAAACAAATTAAGTAAATAGTATCATGGCTGATGTGAGAATTAAGTTTATCAACGATCCGGCAAATATAACAAGTGAATTGCTGGAAGGTTATGTATTGGCTTACGCCGATAAAGTGAAATTAGGCGCCGAAAACATCATTGTTCGTGCAACTCCTAAAAGTGAAGATAAGGTGGCAATCGTCACACTCGGTGGCGCCGGACACGAACCGGCGTTAAGCGGTTTTGTTGGAAAAGGGATGTTGGATGCTTCGGTAGTAGGCGATATCTTTGCCGCACCGGGTGCGCAACGCTTGTTTCAAGCATTACAGATGTTTCAACGGGAAGCAGGTATTCTGTTAGTTGTCTTGAATCATTCGGGCGACGTGATGAGCGCCAATATGGCTTGCCAAATGGCGGAGCGCGCCGGAATCAAAGTAAAACAACTGCTGACTCATGACGATATCAGTGCAGGTATCGGGGCGCCGGTTGATGATCGTCGCGGCTTGGCCGGTTGCGTACCTCTGTATAAAGTGTTGGGCGCCGCTTCGGAAGAAGGCAAATCGTTGGACGAACTGTTGGAGATTGGCGAACGGTTTAACGAAAACATAGCAACATTGGCTGTTGCCACCCGCTCATGCACCCATCCGCAAAACAATGCTATTATCGCCGAACTTCCGGAAGGTATTATGGAAATCGGTATGGGACAACACGGCGAAGGTGGCGGAGGTCGCCAGCCAATGGCTTCGGCTGATGAAACGGCTGAGATTATGGTTAATCTTCTTCTGAAGCAACTCAAACCGGCTGCCGGCGCTAAAGTGATGTTGATTATCAATGGAGTGGGAGCAACTACCCTCATGGAGTTGAATATCATTTTCCGCAAAGCGTATAAACTTTTAAAAGAAAAAGGATTTTCAGTAGTCGCCAGCCGGATACAGGAAATACTGACGGTACAGGAACAGGCAGGCTTCCAAATGATTATCGGCTTGATGGATGACGATCATGTCGCCTATTACTATCAGCCGGCAGATGCACCCTATTGGACGACGATTTAGATTACAACTCCAAATGGATCTGTTGTTTGTACTGTAGAATGTATGGGAGACACCGCGACATATAGGCAAACAGACGTCTATGGTATCCTGTCGCTGCGGCAGAAGGCTACCAACTTGCCCAATGGTACTTACTATCTCCATATTAACGATGGAGTAGGTAATAAGCCGGAAATAAGGCAGATTATAGTGCAGCATTGACAAGAAACTTAAACTCATGTATATCCGACTATTTTTCGCCACCATCATCTGTCTGTCTGCTTTTGTAGCCTGTACGGACTTCATAGAAGAAAAACCTTTGAGTGATGTGTCGAAGGATCAGTTTTTCAAAAGAAGGGAAGATGCTTATGCTTCTGTGAATATCCTCTATCGAAAAGGTATGATGGGTCATCTCAGGTCAAGCTCATTCTATGGATGTACTTATTTTATACCCATGGTTTATCGCGCCGGCGGACTTATTGTAGTTAATAATTATGAACTTTATGATTTATTACCAACGGCTGTTTATCCCCGTTATTGGGAATGTCGTACTCCTGCTTACTTGTGGACCGCACCTTATGAAGTTATTGCCTGCAATGCCAATTTTGCCTTAGAGGGTTTGCCTGCCTGCCCGGGACTGACTGAGGCTGAACGCACGCAACTGATGGGCGAGGCTCACTTCTTCCGGGCATTGAACTATTTTTATTTGGTGAACATCTTTGGGCCTGTTCCTCTTATTCTCAAATCGTATGGTTCGCTTGACGGTATCTACGTTCAACGTTCATCCGAGAAATTGGTATATGAACAAATCCTGAAAGATTTGGAGGTCGCCATAGCAGCTAATTTGCCCGATAAACCCATGCCTGCAAACGGGTTCAGAGTTTCACGCGGAAGTGTGTTGGCGCTGGCTGCCGACGTATGTCTGAATATGGCAGGCTATCCGGTTCAAGACCGCACAAAATATGCCGATGTCGCCCGATATGCAAAGATGCTTATCGAGAGCCCGAATTATGCACTGATAGAGCATGGGGCGGATATGACCGATTCCACCCGTTGGGGCCGAAGCGCCTACAATACTTTACGCACTTCCGATAATGAAAAGGAATATCTTTTCGTAAAGGAATACGATGCGGTTATTGAAAACGCAGGAGAACAGCCCACCTGGTGCCTTCCAATGGAAGCTGTTAATTGGGGACTTTTATATTTGGGATATTGTGCACCATATAATCCTCATTGGACACTTTTAACTGTATATGATTCGATTAATGACTTGCGTTTTCAGGAACGTCAGTATTTTCATCGCAGTTATACCGACAAATATGGTGTAAAACATGACTTTGAAAATCCCCAACAGTTTTTTTGGTGGGGGGAGACTCCATATTATGATTTTAATCCTTATCCCTATCCTTTTTTCT
>Ga0082212_10003487_pt1 | contig 22297 bp, 18 predicted proteins | sample TergutNt197P3_FD_71548 | JGI IMG/M metagenome (GOLD analysis project Ga0082212, IMG submission 71548) | Neocapritermes taracua P3 segment gut microbial communities from Petit-Saut dam, French Guiana - Nt197 P3 | ecosystem: Host-associated > Arthropoda: Insects > Digestive system > Gut ...
CTTGTTCGTAGTCAAGACCCAATTCACTGACTATCATTCGCGTACCCCTATCTACCAGTTTTGCGTTCGACAACTTCATGTTAACCATCCTGTTGCCTTGCACGCGTCCTAACCCGATCATTACGGAAGTGGATATCATGTTCAACACCATTTTTTGAGCAGTCCCCGATTTCAATCGCGAACTGCCGGTTACAAATTCCGGCCCGACAATCACCTCTACCGGTATATCAGAAACCGCTGCCAACGGCGAACCGGGATTACTTGTAATGCAACCTGTCATAACACCTTGAGCACGGGCATGTGTCAATGCGCCGACGACATATGGGGTGGTACCCGAGGCAGCAATGCCAATGACCGTATCCTTATCATTGACGCCATGACTTATCAACTCCTGCCATCCCTTTTCCGGATCATCCTCCGCCTTTTCTACCGGCGACCGCAAGGCTTTATCGCCTCCGGCTATCAATCCGATAACATAAGTCGACGACAACCCAAAGGTGGGAGGAATTTCCGAAGCGTCCAGTACGCCGAGTCTGCCGCTTGTCCCGGCCCCCATATAAATGAGTCGCCCTCCCTGTTTCATGCGCCGGATAATCGCGGAAACAAGTGTTTCGATTTGCGGAAGCGCTTCCTGTACGGCAAGCGCTACCTTTTGGTCTTCCCGATTCATATCCGCCAGTAACTCGTGAACCGGTTTTTTTTCAAGATCGTGATAGGCTGACGCTTCTTCTGTTATTTTCCTGAAAGCCATATTATTTATTTTGCGATCCTGTCCATCACAGCGGCAATGGCGCCATCACCGGTCACGTTACAGGCAGTACCGAAACTGTCCATAGCGATGTAAAGGGCAATCATCAACGCTTGCATGGTCTCGTTAAAGCCAAGCATGCTGCCAAGCAATCCCAGCGCTGCCATGATCGCACCACCGGGAACGCCGGGTGCGGCAACCATGGTAATTCCCAGCATCATGATAAATCCCCCGAACTGAGCAATCGAAACAGGCTCTCCAGCCATCATCATGATAGTCATGGCACATGCGACTATCTTCAATGTACTGCCTGATAAATGAATGGTAGCACAAAGCGGAACAGTAAACACGGCGATATTTTCGCGCACACCCATTTTTAAAACCTGACGCAAGGTAACAGGTATCGTTGCAGCCGATGACTGTGTACCTAATGCCGTTAGATATGCAGGTAACATATTTTTCAGCATCAATAACGGATTTTTTCTCACAATAGCGCCGGCAGTAATGAATTGTATCAATAATAATGCGACATGTAGCGCAAAAATAAAAACGATCACTTTCAGGAACATGACAATAATGACGGCAACCTGTCCGCTGACTGTAATATTTAAAAAAATTCCGAAGATATGCAACGGCAGTAAAGGTACAATAACCGAACGGATAAGCAGCATGATGATATCACGGAAATCTGTAAAACATGCCTGCATTGTATTTCCTTTGATGGAGGAGAGACCCAGACCAATTACAAATGCCAGTAATAACGAAGTCATAATTTCCATCAAAGGGGGCATCTCAATCTTAAAATAAGGCGTCAGCATGAAGTCTTCCGGATTTTCCAAAACAGACAATGCGGTGTTCGAATCCAGCAAATGCGGTAAAACTGCCGACCCTGAAAAATAAGTGAAGAAACCGGAAAACAGCGTCGAACCATATGCTATCATCGTTGTAATTAGTAATAAACGCCCTGCGCCCTTTCCCAACTCGCCGATTGCCGGTGCAACCAATCCCAAAATAATCAGCGGAATAACAAACGACAGGAAATTTCCAAACAACGAATTAAACGTGACAAACAGACGCGCTACACCAGCCGGCAGTATCTGTCCAAACAGGATGCCTCCCGCAATAGCAATCGCTACCCATCCCAATAACGATATCTTTAATTTCTTTCCCATACTATTTTAATTATCAATTTTTAATCATTATTTTCTTGATTTTGTAACCGGTCGCAGCAATCATTATGCTCATCAACGGACTGACCAAATTGAAAAAACTATACGGCAGATACGTCAGCGTAGGTATGCCAAGCACCGTTGCCTGTGTCATTCCGCACGTATTCCAGGGAATAAGCGGCGAAATAACAGTTCCGCCGTCTTCCGTCGTTCGGCTAAGCAACCTGCTTTCGTAACCTTTCTGCTGATAAAGGTCTCTAAACATATCACCCGTGAGAATGATAGATAAATACTGATCGCCGGTCGTAAGATTGAAGCATATCGACGAAAAAATCGTAGAAGCAACCATCCCTACCGTATTTTTCATAAAACGCAGAAAAACGGAAATAATACTGGCGATCATCCCGCTGGCAGACATCGCACCGCCAAAACACATCGCACAGATAATCAGCCATATCGTATTCATCATACCTGCCATGCCACGTGTCGAGACCAAATCGTTCAAAGCCGTATGACCTGTTTCTATTTGCGTGCTTCCGAAAACACTCATCATCAAACCCTTGAACTGTGCCTGTATTCCCGTCAGTCCCGTACCCGCAATCTCGCTTAACAGATGCGGTTGGAAAATCAAAGCGAAAATACCTGCAAGGAAGAAAGACACAAATAAGGTGACAAGCGACGGCGCACGTTTTACAATCAGCAGACCCATGACAACCGGCACGATTAGTAACCAGGGTGAAATATGGAAAGACTGTTTGAGCGTATCCGAAAATAAAGCGATCCCGGCTGTCGACGTTGAATGATGTGAAAGTCCGGCAAACGTATAAATAATCAGTGCAAGTGTGATGGAAGGAACCGTCGTAATCATCATGTAACGGATATGCACAAACAGGGGTGTTTTGGTAATGGCTGAAGCCATGATGGTCGTATCCGACAATGGAGAAATCTTGTCACCGAAATAAGCGCCCGAAATAATCGCCCCGCCGATCCATCCGGGTGAAAATCCCTGCGCCATTCCAATACCTGACAAAGCAATGCCGATCGTAGCAACCGTAGTCCACGAACTTCCCGTCATCACCGATACAACGGCGCAGATTACACAAGTCGAAACTAAGTAAAAGTCAGGACTTATCAGTTTCATTCCGTAATAGATCAGGGAAGGAATAATGCCGCTGATCATCCATGTGCCCGATAATGCACCAATCAACAGCAATATCAACAAAGCCGTAGCGACATTGGTAATGTTATTGATAATCGCCTGTTCAATTGCTTTCCATCGCATACCGCAAAAAAGAATCGAAAGCAATGTGCATACAGCCGTCGACAATAAGAGCACGACCTGACTTGCTCCATTCAACGTATCGCCACCGAATAGTCGTACAACAACAAATAACAGTCCCACCAATACCGCGACAGGTATTAATGAAAGCAAAGGAGAAGGCATCTTTTTCGGAGAACACATAAAATCTAAATAAGAACTGAAAACTACCTAACCGGTTGCAAAAATAAACAAAATAAATCGTAACTTTGCCGTCGCTAATCATTTTATACGATGAAATTGACAATTTATAATACGCTAACCCGAAAAAAGGAAACATTTATACCGCTGCATGAGCCAAATGTCGGCATGTATGTATGCGGACCGACCGTCTATGGCGATCCGCATCTGGGACATGCCCGTCCTGCTATCACATTCGACCTGTTATACCGTGTACTGAAACATATCGGATACAAAGTTCGCTATGTTCGCAACATCACCGATGTGGGGCATCTGGAAAACGATGCGGATGAAGGTGAAGACAAAATCGCCAAAAAGGCGCGTCTCGAACAGATTGAGCCGATGGAACTCGTACAGTACTATACACGGAACTATCACAGGGCAATGGACCTGTTAAACACACTGCCTCCCAATATCGAGCCAAGCGCTTCCGGACATATTATCGAACAGATCGCACTGGTAGAGAACCTGTTAAAAAAAGGATATGCCTATGAAAATAAAGGCTCTGTCTATTTTGATGTCGAGAAATACAACAAGCATCATCGTTACGGCATCCTTTCAAACCGGAACATTGAGGATATGCGCAACACCACACGCACGCTCGACGGACAGGACGAGAAACGCAATGCCGTCGACTTTGCGCTCTGGAAAAAAGCACAACCCGAACATATCATGCGCTGGCAGTCACCCTGGAGCGACGGGTTTCCGGGCTGGCACTGCGAATGTACCGCCATGGGAAAGAAATACCTGGGCGAACATTTCGATATTCACGGGGGCGGTATGGATTTGATATTCCCGCATCATGAATGTGAAATTGCACAAGCCGTCGCATCGCAGGGAAGAGAAATGGTTCGTTACTGGATGCATAACAACATGATCACCATCAACGGACAGAAGATGGGCAAGTCGCTCGGTAATTTCATTACGCTCAATGAGTTTTTTACCGGAAGTAATCCGATGCTAACCCAGTCCTACTCGCCGATGACGATCCGTTTCTTTATTCTCCAGGCCCATTATCGCAGCACTGCTGATTTCAGCAACGAAGCGTTGCAAGCCTCCGAAAAAGGATTGGAGCGGTTGCTTGAAGCTTTTTCGCGTCTGAATAAACTGACGCCTTCCGACTCAACATCCGCGAATGTGAATATAAACGGATTGCGTGAAAAATGCGCAGAAGCGATATTAGACGACCTGAACTCGCCAATCGTCATATCCCACCTTTTTGATGCGACAAAAGCCATCAACACCATACACGAAAGCAAAGGAACTATTTCAGCCGACGATCTTAAGGAATTGAAAGATGTATTTAAAATGTATGTCGAAGACATGCTCGGTCTCCAAACAGGCACAACCGCATCAGGCGGCAACGAAGCCGCATACGCCAAAGCCGTCGACCTGCTTCTATCCATACGCCGGCAGGCGAAGGAAAACAAAGACTGGACAACAAGCGACCGTATCCGCAAAGAATTGGAATCGTTCGGTTTCAAAATAAAAGACACCAAAGACGGCGTTGAATGGAGTTTGTGAATTTCTCAATTTAACGCTATGCGGCACATTAGCGGATATGCCAGTCCGGCAACACTTTTAAAGTAAACTTCGACATAGCCTATTTTCAGTTTACTGCGCAGTTTGACCGGTAAAAAATTATCATCGTTGCCAATCCAGACCTCCGCCGATGTTTTTGTACTTTCAAAGGCATCCTCGTCCATGATGTCGATTTTAAAGTAAAGCGTATTGAATTTCACCTTTCCATGCTCTACAATCGCCTGATTTTGATAGATAAACTGCATCTTCACAAGATCGCGTCCAATGGCTACGATGAATGGGAACGTATCGCCATGCTGTAACGTTTTACGATCCACGCACCGCATATAATAGGCAACGCCAAGCATATCGGTCACTTTACCGACGGCAGTTAACATTGTATCAATTTTCTTGCCCGAAGGCGTATAACGAATGGAATGTATATCGGTTTTTTCGGCGCCGTAGTCGAATGTCAACTCATCAATCGAATAGTAGTTACCTTCGTCGGTTCGCTTGATGCTGTATTTGAGCATATGATCGTTATTATAATAGCCCGATAGCGTATCGCGCATCTTAAAAAAACTATCATAGAACTTAGTTGTTTTAAAAAGCAACCTGTAAAGTGAAGTGGCGTCGGTAAAGGTGTGATCCGGGTTATAAGTAAAAGAAGCCTCTCCGGCACGCGACATGATCAGGCCCCATTTAAAATAGACATCATAGTTTGTATTTTCACCATGAACCATTGATAATGATCCCATATCAATCTTTTGCGCTACGCCTTGCAAAGAACTTATAAACAACAAAAAGATATATAACGCTCCGAATTTCTTCATAATTACTTAATATTCACTATTAGACCATTTATAAGTATAAAAGTTAAAAGTCACTGCAATAATTCATTCATCATGTTATCGCCGCAGGCTTTCAAATTGAGCGTCGTCGAACCTAAAACCTTATTCCACCAACGCCTGGCATTGCTGAACGGTTGTTACTTCGCGGCTTGCTCTCTTCCCTGTAATCCCGTTTTTTCTTCTGTTCTTCCTTGGGTTTATTTTTGATCAAATCAGCCGGTTTTTGACCGGGAACTGCCTTACTGATATCCCAAGGCTCTTCATCATCCCAATTTTGACGTACTTTAAACTGTTTCATATAATAATAAACAGTTTCCGGCTGACGTCTTTCTTCATAATTGCCGGCATCCCAGCGATCATTGCCATTGGCGTCCAGAATGATCCGTGCATAATATTTTTCGGATGCCAAATCCTTGAACAATGCTTCCCCGTCTTCTACTGTTACTTTTCGAACAGGCGCTCCGCTGTTGTTTAGCAATTCCATAAAAGCAGGCATATTCGTCAACTGACCGCTATCGCCACTAATTACCGGAATGCCTGATACTTTAAACTTAATTACGCCATATTCCTTTTTCCCTTTGACAGTCATTTGCACCGACGTTTTATTATTGGAATGATCATAAACGCCGGTGAGCATTGCCGAATCGACGGTGACACGATAACGTTCTTCGTATTGAAACGGATATTTGAGCAGATACGTCATCGCGCGCGTTGAATCGGCTTCAAATTCAAAATCAACAGCTTCCCATAATGTATCCACGCCTATTTCCATTACAAAATGTTCTTTACGGACGTCCAGTACCGGTTCGTTTACGATGACTGTTACGACATCATACGGGTTGATCGAGCCGGTCGGTGTAATATTCATTTGCAGCGGAAATACCGGAACGGTTTCCGCCTGTAGGGAATCCGGATGCGTTCCTTCCGACCGTCGTACCGTCGCCGTTTTTTTCGATTTGGATTCTTTCTTCGTCTCCCGCACCTCTTTATATGCGATATTCAATGTATCCGTCCGCAGTTCCAACAAGGTTGGAATCGTGTCGTTATTTTTCCAGTAGGTTACTTCCAGTTGCAAGGTATCCTTTTTATAAATCATCGAATCCAGTATCCAGTAATTGATTGCAAAACTTTCGGGGTCTTGTCCTTTTTGCATAATGTACCAGACGGAATCAGCCGGTTCGAAGTTGAGCGGTACAGGCGCAGGAAAAGTATCCAACGGCGCATTGAATTTCAACGTGAAAATATGCTCCTTCTCACGGGTAGGTCGAAGCATACGCTGCTTTGGCGCGATAGAATCCTTAAAAAACCACAATACCAGATCATTCGGATAAAACAAAGTACGTTCGACCATCCTGACAGTATCCACTGTAATTGAATCTTTCCAAATCGTATCCGCAACGATTGCCCGCTCGCACGAAGGAATGATAATCGAGTCGAGGAAGGCAAGCCCCTCGTCGTTGCTTTTATCATACGCATAATTACGGTTTTTGTCTTCGAGCGCAAACACGCGATACGAACCCGGAGATACGTTTTTTATGATAAACCGCCCCTTTTCGTCCGTTTTGGAAGTGCGCAAAAAAGATGTTTCCGTAAATGCCGTATCCGATAAATCACTATGTATCCCGACCATCATTTTCTGAACCACTTCCAGGTCTTCCGCATTGATCACTCTACCGCTAATTTGCAGGGTGTCCAGCACATCGCCGGTGGAAAATGCAAAACTGAAATTTTCAAGCGCGTTTTTCTCGTTGTTATCGACTATGGAACTTGTAAAATCGATGGTATAAGTAGTCCGTTCCAATAAAGTATCTTTCAACTCTACCCTTACTTTCTTGCCAAGCGCCTGAATGGCAGGGTTTTGTTTTTGCGGAGGGGTGATAATCACGTTTTCATTCGCATTATCTATCGAGATATATTCGTCAAAAAATATTTCAATTCTTTTTCCGTTGTAATTCAATTGATTCATACCGGGTCGGCTTCCCACATATTTCGGAGGCGTTTCATCGTAGGGTCCCCCGTTCGGAGCACCCATATTGGCACATGCAAAAATAAAATATGCCGATACGAGCATGGCGGGTAAGAAGATAAAACCGCGTGCCGACTTTTTCTCAATTATCGGCAATAAAACGGAAAGGCTGCGTTCAATCATAAATCGTGTCGTTATTCTCATCACGGATAGCAATTCAATGACAGTACAAAAGTAGGTATTATTTCTGAATTGCCAATAACTGGAAACCGATTCTGCAATAGAGGCATTTTTTCTTATCGCAATACTCGCGTCTCAACTGGATCAGCGACTGTGAATCGCCTGCGTTTTTCACGGATATGCCCGATCGACAGAAAAGCGCTACAATACTGTTTCGCTCCGGTTTAATTGCCTCCAGCAACCGTAACGCTCTTTCGCAATATTCCGTTCGATTAGAATATTTTCCATAAGCAAAAAGCGTCGGTATAACGGTATTAATCAAAATGATATCGATCGCGTTTTCCCCTACCGACTTCCTTTTCGCCTCTGAAACCTGATGAAAACGGTAATGATTTGTCCAGTATCCGGATGGCTCCACCTGAAAAAACTTCCTTAGCACTTTAGCGTCATTTGTTTCAATAATTTTTGAAAACAGGACGTCATGTGCAATCCACAAAGCCGCTAACTGCGCTAACCGGACGTGTGGAAAGTTAACCGGACGAACACGCAACTTCTTAAAAAGGAACGAATCTACCGGTTGAAGACGGTATTTCGTCCGAAGGAAACTATATTCGCGACAGAGCAGCCGGAAATAAGAATCCTCTTCCCGAACCGGCACTTTATTCATTGAGTCATCATCCAACAACCCTGCCTGACCGAAAAACAGGGCTTCTATCTGTAAAGGATTGTTTCGATGTTTAAGGATGTATTTAAATGGAATGCTTGCAGCAAGCAATTCGAAAGCATCACCATTCACGCCAAATCCGAAATTACGCATCAAAGTTAAATAAAATATCTCATTCCAGTCCTTGAAATTTTTTTTCAACCGTAATACGATATCCTCTGTTTTACGCTCCAACCGTTCCGTTAGCAAAGCGCTCATCCAATCCGAAAGATATATGGACGAAACTGAAGCAATACGTTCTGCACATGAAACAGGCGTATCGCGCGAAAGCAACCATTCGATATTTTTCTCAATATTTTCAGGAACCGGAAGAACAACTTGAAGTATTGCCTCACCGTCGGTTCGGTAAATATTCGCATCATTATGGCGGACGACATGCAGAATGACCGTATCATAAAGCCTGTCTTTCTGATGGTGGTGCTTAAACCAGTCCGATGCACGGTTGTGAATTTCGACATTGCCTACCCATACCATATCGCCTATGCGTATTTTTGCGTTAAAAAAGTCCGGTCCAGCATCGGTATTGGGAATACCTGCGTCAATAACAAACACCGGCGCTCCTTCCGTTGTGACAAATTCGGCTTCGGTAAATAACCGGTTTTTCCAAATATATTGCAACATTCGTTCCATATTGTTTATATTAAAGTGTCAAAGGTAGGAAAAATAATTGAACTAATTTTGTATTTCATTCGGCTTACACTACCTTTGCACCAAAATTACGAAAAATGAAAATAGCAATCATTGGATATGGGAAGATGGGGCGAATCATTGAACAGATCGCGATCCAACGTGGACATTCAATTGTAGCAACCATTGATATCGATAATCCCGACGATTTTCAGTCGGAGGCTTTCCGTTCGGCAGATGTTGCCATTGAATTTTCCATGCCGTCTGTTGCATTCGAGAATTACCGGCATTGTTTTGCTGCAGATGTTCCGGTTGTATCAGGCACTACCGGATGGACGCACCGTCTTAACGATATAAAAAAACAATGCGAAGAGGAAGGAAAAACTTTTTTCTATTCCTCCAATTTCAGTATTGGCGTCAATATTTTCTTTGCGGTAAACAGATACCTTGCAAAGTTGATGAATCATTTTCCGGCATATGATGTCGACCTGAAAGAAATACATCACGTCCACAAGTTAGATGCACCAAGTGGTACTGCCATCACACTTGCCAACGATATTATCGAAGACATAGACCGTAAAAACGCATGGCGCTTGGCACAGGAAGGAGCATCATGCAACGCGGATGAGTTGAATATCACCGCATTGAGAGAAGACGAAGTACCCGGCACACATGAAGTACGGTATGATTCGAACGTCGACAGCATTACGATACGGCACGAAGCCAAAAGCCGCGTCGGATTTGCTCTTGGCGCTGTCCTTGCCGCCGAATTTACTGCCGGTAAAAAAGGATTTCTGCAAATGAAAAACCTTTTAAATATAGTGGTTAGTGGTTAATGGTAAATATTTAATTCATAATTTATAATTGTAAAAGTTATGTCTGATAAAAAAACAACAGCATTTAAAACAATCAGCCTCCGTCAGTGGATTAATTTCAGCATTTGGGCAATATTATTAATTCTTTTCATGTTCTGGATGGCGAATGCCTGGTTATTGCTCGGTCTACTACCGCTTGTCGACATCTACCTAACCAAATTCATCCGTTGGGGAGCATGGAAAGAGGCTAAAAATCCTACCGTGAAGAATATTCTCAACTGGATTGACGATATACTGTTTGCGTTGATAGCCGTATATATCATTAATCTCTTTATCTTTCAGAATTATCAAATACCATCCTCTTCGCTCGAAAAGACCCTGTTAGTAGGCGATTATTTATTTGTCAGCAAACTCAGTTATGGACCGCGCGTACCTAATACACCCATTTCGTTTCCGCTCGTGCAAAATACGCTCCCGGTATTAAACTGTAAATCGTATTTAGAATGGCCCAATTGGGGTTATAAACGCGTCAAGGGACTGGGGCATGTCAAACGAAATGACATTGTCGTTTTCAATTTCCCTGCCGGCGATACAGTGGCTTTAAAAGTACCTAATCCGGATTATTACACACTGATAAAAAGTGAAGGACGTGAAAACATACGTTTAAATAAGGAAAGATTTGGTGACATCGTGTATCGTCCGGTCGACAAACGTGACAACTACGTGAAGCGATGCGTAGGCATGCCCGGCGATTCGCTTCAAATTATTAACAATCAAATATTTATTGGTGGCAAATTAAATAAAGACGGCAAATATGTACAGCATGTCTATTATGTGGAAATGGAAGGAACGCGTATTTCGGACGAAATGTTTCGCAGGATGCAGGTAAGCATGGAAGATCGGGTGCTGGTATCGGAATACAGAGGTAATGAAGCTATTTTACAGTATCTTGGTTTCACGCGAAAAGCAGATGGACGTTTCAATCCCATCTACAAGTTACCGCTAACCACCGAAGCTGTTGAGATGTTACAAAAAATTCAGGCAGTAAATAAAATCGTCATTGAGCCGGATGTTTTAAGTGGAGACATCTATCCTGTCGATTTTGAACTCGGCTGGAAGCGCGATAACTATGGACCGATATGGATACCCAAAAAAGGAGCTACTATCACATTGGACCGGAAAAACCTCGCGCTCTATCAACGATGTATCCGTAATTATGAAAATAACACGCTCGAAATCGAGGCAGGCGGCAAAGTGAAAATTAACGGCGAGTATGCAACATCATACACTTTCAATTATGATTATTACTGGATGATGGGCGACAACCGTCACAACAGCGCTGACAGTCGTTCGTGGGGATTCGTGCCTGAAGACCATATCGTAGGTAAACCCATATTAGTCTGGTTATCATTGGACAAGGATCGCGGACTGTTCAATGGCGGTATCCGTTGGAAACGCATGTTCCGGATGGTCGAATCGTTCAATTGACAGACGCTATTCATACACAATATCTTACGTAGATGAAATCGACGCTAAGAAACATAATCATCTTTTCAATTGTCGTTACGACGGCGTTGCTCGTTCGATTGTTTCTTGTCGGCTCTTACCGCATCACCGGTTCTACGATGGGCGAAACGCTAAAAGTAGGAGATTATGTATTTGTAAATAAATTAAAATCAGGAAATTATCGCGATTATAACCGGCTGATGCTCTATAAAAGTCCCTTGCTGCGTGATGCTGCCAAACCGCCGTTATTCGTCGGGCGATGTATCGGAATTCCAGGCGATGTCATTCAAATGGGCGTTGACGGTTTTCGCGTCAACGGGCGACTTCTACCGAACGCGCCCATGATGCAACCCACGTTCCACATCAATAACAATATCAGGGAGCCACTTTTACAAACGCTTGAAGCATTACAAATCCCGCTCCGCCAAATGAAAGCAGACTCAACCGGCATCACCCTGCGCATGAGTCTTCGCGAAAAAGAGTTGCTGGTGCGTAATCTGTCGAAAGTAGTACCCATCGAAATGATTAACGACTACGCCATGGATTATCAATTCGTAATTCCAGGCAAGGGAACTGCAATTGATTTGAACGAAATAGTCCTTATGGTATGCAATGAAGCCATCATGCGCGAAACAGGAGGCGCCGCCGACATACACGAAGGTAAACTTTTCCTGCAAGGTAAGGAAACAGTATCTTTCACTTTTAAAAACGATTATTGCTGGATTCTGTCGGAAAATGAAACTGAAGGAATAGATTCGCGTCATTTAGGATTAATACCGCAAAACCATATCGTTGGGATTATCTGGTATTGCTGGTATAGCAAAGACGCTGCACACCGTTTCAAAAGGATATAATAAATGCAGGCCGCCTACATGTCGACAGCCTATCTGGCGCCGGTACAGTATTATTCAAAACTGACCGCTTTTGAAATAATATTTCTGGAATCGTCGGAGAACTATCCCAAACAAACCTACCGAAACCGGTGCCATATCGCATCAGCCAACGGCATGCAGGTGCTAACAGTTCCTGTGGAAAAGCCGACAAAACTAAAAACGCTCACGCGCGACATTCGCATCTCCAACCATGGCAATTGGCGACATATCCATTGGAATGCCCTCATTTCGGCCTACAATTTAAGCCCTTTTTTTAAATATTATGCAGATGATTTCCGACCGTTTTATGAAAAAAAAATCGACTTTCTCGTCGATTTTAATGAAGCGCTACAGACCATGATCTGCGGTTTACTCGACATTCATACTACCATTATTCATACTTCAATATATACACCTTTTGTCGAAAATGATTTCCGTTCTGCGATCAGCCCGCAACATCCCCTACCCGACATACATTTTACACCTCACCCTTATTATCAAGTCTTTCACGAAAAGTACAGTTTCATTTTCAATCTAAGCATCGTCGACCTGCTTTTTAATATGGGTCCGGAAGCCGTTCTGTTTCTTTAATTATCCACGCAATTGCCTATTTCTACTCCATTCACTAATGTTTAATAATTTGGTAGAACTAACATTTTCAAGCATTTTCAACGTATCCGGCTCATCGTAATTCAAAAACCCACGTTCAATTTCTTCTTTTGCGAAGTCCAGATCGCAAAACCAAACAATCCAAGAAGAATTATACCCACAATAACAGATGCTATCTTTGAGATTTTCGCGCCACGCAGATAGATGTCATCAATACACTTAATTTCAATTGTATGATTGCCGGCGGGAACCGGCAGTCCGCGCAAAATATAATTAACACGTACCAAAGGCGTTTCCACCCCATCAATATAGGCGTGCCAGGTCTTATGAAACACCTCAGAGAATACGGCCAAATGCGGCATAGCGCTACTGCTTTCATAGAAAATATGACCGGGATTGGCATAATCCGTCATCCGGATCGTAGCCGTACTGTCTTTTTCGTGCTGCAGCGATTCCCAACCCGTTAACGTGTTTTGCCATTCCTTGTCAATGAATGCTGTTTGCACCGGATTAAAATCACTCAATGCGACGATTTCTTCATCAGGCGAATCAACCCATTTCAATTCATTTACAAACCATACATTTCCTGACGCATCTGCATTCAAGCGTACCATTGGTTGTCCCTGTTGTGATGGCAATATGACATATTTCGCATTAAGCATATTAAGGACATTCATATTGGGTACGCTCCTGAGTAAATGATGATCGATAATATCCTGATAACGGCGAAGTTTTGCGGGACTATATCCTCCGATGGATTTGTGTAAATAAGAAGTTCGGGATTCCTGATACGTACTTGCAGTAAGATTTAACACCCGATAATGCGGGTCATCATCCACCAGGATTTGCCGGTCGATATCCGTTGGCTGGAGCGCTTGCTGTTTAGCAACGAAACTGTCATAATTCAGGAATCGCTTGTCGACCATCCATAAATCTGCAAAGATGAGAACGCCAATAATCGCTATCAGATAGGTTGTTTTAAATTTATTATTCCGGATAAAGTACCAACACGTTCCCGCTGCCAACGCAATAAAAATAAGCGAACGCCATGAATCCGAAGAGAGCATACTTTTCCGGTCGGATACGATTGCAGCAAGCAATTCAGGGCTTTGACTTTGGATTTGAGCATCGACCATGCCCGAGAAGCTCATCAAAGCGCCCCCGAACAATGCATATATCAGACATAGTCCTCCTGTAATGCCGGCTGCTATATTGACCGGTTTGAGATAGATTTTTCGATTGTCTTTATTATCCAAAATTTCTTTTAGCGCAAGGATCGCCAGTGTAACCATGGTTACTCCGGCTATTACCAACGCCGTTTCCACCGTGCGAAACTTATTATAAATCGGGAGGTGATAAAAAAGGAAGTTGTTTACTGTTGCGAAGTTTCTCCCCCAGGCCAGCACAAAAGAAAGAATAGTAGCAGCCAGCAACCACCACTTTTCCCTGCCCTTAACTATTATCAGCCCCAGCACAAAAAGAAAACATACAATTGCGCCCGCGTAAACGGGACCGGATGTTACAGGTTTATCACCCCAATACATCGGTGCATTTTTGCTTGCCTGCTCCGCCTGTTTTGTGCTATATCCGACTTTTCTGTACAAGTTGTAAAATTCCGAATTTTCACCTATGTTATAAAATGAACTTGCTCCGTAAAAACCCGGAATGAGCAGCGTCATCGTTTCTCCTTTTCCATAACTCCATCCAAAAGCGTACTCAATATCAAGGCCCGAACTTTCCTTGCCGCCTTCTGTATTTTTTTGTAAAACTGCGCCGCCGCGCATGGAATCTTTTGTATAGTCGGCTGTCGAAAGTAAATTTCCCAATTCAGGCGCGATGGCAATAATCGCTACAACGATTAGCAAAGCCGACGATTTAAAATAATCTTTCAACGTCTTTTCCCTGATGGCATAAATCAAATATACGATGGCTAAAATCAGAATTGTCAGTAGCAGATAGTAACTGATTTGCTGATGACTCCAGAGAACGTTTAGCCCGGTGAAAATTAGCGTCACAATGATTCCCCATAAATACTTTTTTCGATAACATAATATAATACCGCCTATCACAGGCGCCATGGTTGCCATCACCAATGCCTTATTCACATGGCCTACTTCAATAATAATAATATTGTAAGTAGCAAAAGCATAGGCAATCGCCCCGACGATACTTAGCCATGGTTTGCATCCAATTGAAAGCATGAATATGTAAAAACCAATTAAATAAAGGAAAACTAATGCTAAATTTCCAGGCAATACGGCTTGAATTGCCTTATGAATATAATTAAATATATTCGTCATCGGTGGCATGAATGAATAATTGGCCGGCATCCCGCTGAACATGGAATTTGACCAGAAAGCATAATCGCCCGTTTTTTCATGGTAATCCTTTAAATCCTTACCCCATCCGACCATGTTTTGCAGGTCACTCTGGAAAAGTTCTTTGCCTTCAGAGACAATAGGATAAAAATAAGTCAGTGTTAATCCCAGGAAAAGGACTATCGCCACGATATGCGGGATGAATTTTTTAAATTTGTCGTTCATAATTATTTATATTTTATGGATTTATCAACTGTTGTTTTTGAAAAGTTTTGCCCAGAAAAATCTGACGGCAAACCAGCCATGCCGTATTTGCGTGGGTAAAACTCCATAATATTTACACATGATGCCGTAACGCTCTCTTAGTGACGCTTTGCGATTGGCAGTCGTTGTTCCTTCATACAGGTAATTGACTAACTTCAAATGCGTATTGACGATTTTCCCTGATTTCTCCGACAAGGGGATTAATCCCCTTGCTTCCTCCGCCTTTTTCATACAACGAATACACCAGTCGAAATCGGCGGAAAAGCGATATTGCAAATCATATTCCGGTGCTATATCCCGTTTGACAATAAATGCTTGATGGCACACAACCATTCCCATTTTAAAACTTTTCCATGTAATATTTTCCGGCGCTTTTAATCTTCGCTCAGCAAAAACTTTTCCATACTTATCAATCAGATCTGTTTCTCCGCAGATAATATCCGGTATCATATTTTGTTCTGCAATCCGCGCAATTTTTTTAACAACATTATTATCTTTAAAAACATCTCCCGCATTCAAAAACCATACATAATCGCCAGTAGCGGCGGCTATCCCTTTATTCATTGCATCATACAACCCATTGTCCGGCTCGGAAACCCAATAGTTGATATTATCTTCATAAATATTTATCAGGTCTAACGTTTGATCGTTCGATTTTCCGTCAATAACGATAATTTCAATATTTTCATAAGATTGATGGATAATACTTGAAATAGTCCTCGATAACACTAATTCAGCGTTATATGTTACTGTAATAATGGAAAAAACAGGAGGTGTCATCTAAAATACGAGTTTGGTGGAAGTTTAATTATAGTAGTTGTAAAATTTCGTGTAATGATATAGATACCTCTTGCTGTTCTTCATCTGTCAGAGAAGGATACATAGGTAAAGAAAATATTTGTTTTGCAAGAGCTTCAGTTATAGGCAAATCGCCTTCTTTGTATCCTAAATAGCCGTATCCTTCCATTGTGTGAATAGGCCAAGGATAACTGATGTTTACAAAAACATCCCTTTTCTTCAACTCTTCCATTATAATATCCCGTTTAGCATGACGTACAACATATATATAATATGCATGCTTACCATATGAAGCTTCGTAAGGTAGTATAAGGTCCGTATCTTTTAATAGATCATTATATTGCATTGCTAACTGTCTCCTCCGTTCGAGATACGATTCCAGATGAGATATTTTTTTTAATAATATTGATGCGTGCAGTTCATCTAATCTCGAATTGTATCCGTGTTCTATTGCATAATATGTTTTTTCAGCACCATAGAAACGAAGCCTTCGCATTTTGTTATTTAACTCCTCATTATTGGTATTTACCATGCCTCCATCTCCGTATGTGCCAAGAATTTTGGTTGGATAAAATGAGGTTGTAGAAATATCCGAAAGAGACCCGGCTTTCTCATTTTTGTACTCTGCACCGTGACATTGAGCGCAATCTTCTAAAACGAAAAGGTTATATTTAAATGCAAGTTGTTTAATAACATCCATATCTACACATTGTCCGAACAAGTGAACAGGGAGGATACATTTTGTCTTTGACGTGATAGCGCTTTCTATTTTATTTACATCCATCAGATAAGTGTCTTGATTTATATCTACAAACACCGGTGTTGCGCCTGTACTGACAATTGCCGATACAGTTGGAATAGCTGTATTTGAAACGGTTACAACTTCAACCCCGTGACCTACCCCCAAGGCTTTCAACGCAAGAAAAATGGCATCTGTTCCATTTGCTACACCAATTCCGTATTTTGTATTGATAAAAGATGAGTATGCATTTTCAAAATGCTTTACTTTATCTCCAAGTATAAGCCAACCGGAGTCTAAAACTTCCTCTATTGCAGAGAAAATCTCATTTTTCTCATTCAAATATTCCTTTTTATAGTCCCAAACTTTTATCGCCATAGTTATTTGTTTTTTATAATAATATCTCTTGTAACAGCATCGGATAACATTGCTGAATATAAATCATTAAAATTATTGCTACTAAGACATTCTAATATATGTTGAAGATATGTTTTAAATGTATTTCCTGCTTCTGCTTTAACTTCATATGATTTGTTAATCGAACAAATACGAATGACATTTTCAATATTATCAGGTATCGTGAAAATTCTGTCAACGTCAATATTTATCTTTTCGCTTAGGATGCTAAGCCTGTTGATATACTCTGTCGTAAAGCCAAAATGTCCTGCAACACTTCTCCCTTCGGGATATTTCAATAACAGACTGTATGACAAATCAAGACCATTATTGTCGCTTTCATTTTCAATAAAAAAAGTCTCTTGTACCTGAGAATTGAAGAAATAACGTCCAATGGAAACGGCGTAAGCACCGGTATCAAGAAATGCTCCTCCACCTAGCTCTTTTTTATATCTGAAATTATCAGGATTTAACGGAGGAAACGAAAACATTACTGTCAGATGCTTTGGTTCTGCCTTTCCCTGTTCAAAAAGTGATCTGATAAGATTTAATTGCGGATGATACAAGTAAACTACAGACTCAGATAGTAAAAGGTTTTTTTGTTTAGCAATGTTGATCAGTTCTTCTGTTTCCGTCAGTTCCAATGTTGCCGGCTTATCTATTATTGTGTGCATATCTGCATTAAGAGTAGATTGCGCCAGTTCAAAATGTGAATTATTTGTAGTTGATATGTATGCTAATTCTGCTTTTGAATATTGAATACCCGACTCGTAATCATCATGCAACTCGACTTGCTGCGTTATTTGCTTATAATCATCATCCCATGATTGTGAGGCATACTTTGCAATGCAAACAGTATCAATTTCCGTAAGATCTTTTAATATAGGGATTATTCTCTTCTTTATAAGATTTGAATATCCAATGAATAATATTTTCATAAATCCTACTTTTTTTGATTAAAGATTGAAGTTAATGCTGGAAATCAAACTACGCGCTTCGATATTAAAAAATTCAAACCGCATAAAATTCATGATCTGGTTCAGTGTCATCCACGTATAATTAGATGGAAGTTCCGATTGTTCGCTATCATTAATAACAACTAACATATTTCTGTTTTGCAGCTGATAGAACCGTCCCCCTTCTTCCGATTGCAAAACATCATAAATGACGTCAGCCTGCTTTTTCGTTCCGGAGAAATAATCAAAGAAAGGTGGTTTGTTCGGACTCTTCTTAACAAATTCAAAGTTCGAACACGATATTGTAGGGCATAGTTCTATGCAATCAATATTACCGGGTTCCACTTTCGCCTGAACTAAAACGTGGATAATACCATTAATTTTTTTCAATACAAAGCCAAGTAACCCGACATTAATATCTTTTAGCAGCGGTTGCGTCCACGAAGACACTTCACGTGTTCCTGCAGATACTTTTACGGCAATAACCGAGAAGAAACGTTCATTGTTATAAATGTTATTTTCTGTTATTTTCCAATTATTCAATGCTGACAAAGGAATTGTTTCAGTTGTGATTTCATATTCTACCTTTTGTGAAGTGTACCATGAAATTAATTCATCAATAGTTTTATATGGTTTTATTTTATCTATGATAGAAGTTATAATATCTTTCCCAATAGGAGTTATAAAACTGTTATTTATAGGTGTATCTGCTTCCAACTGTGAGATAATGGCATCATCGATCAATGGTATTGTAGATATGACGGAGCGAGCGTCCATATTGACAAAATTATCTATTTTTAATAATTCTTTTATTTCGCATAGAGTCAACCAACGAAAATCGGGTAATACTTCTATGTAGTCTGAAACTTCAATTACAATATTTCTGTTTCTTTTTTTCAGAAATCGTCCACCTTGTTCCGTTTGGAGCTGATCGATTAATACTTTAGCTTTTGAAGAATCAATAAAATACTCTAAATAAGTAGGGATTTTTCCTCTGTGAACACGCGAGAAATTACTTTTTGTTGCTTGTACGGTTGGTGATAACTGTAAAATATTAACATTTCCCGGTTCCATTTTTGCTTGCATCAAAAAATATCGGGTACCGTCAAAAACTTTTGTCAGAATACCTAAAATACCTATTTCGGGCTGATTTATAATAGGTTGTTCCCATTCTCCAACATCTCCGAAATTGGTTTTTATTTTCAGTCCTTCTATGCGGAAAAATTTCCCTGACTTATGAACAAGTTTTTCGGCATTTTCCGTAAAAAACCATTGATCCATTTGATCAAACGGGATTCCTTTTACTTCAAACCGCTCTTCCTTTTTTATAGAGTCAAACCATAAGAAAATATCTTTCAATGTCTGAAATCTATTTTCAGTAGTCATTGATGAATGAAAAAACGAAGAGAAGAGATTTAATGCTTCCGAAGAATTTGCCATATCTATAATGTTTCTAAGAATTTCAAATAATCTTCTTTGTTTCTCAATGACCTGCTCATATCATAATGAGTATTTGCCAATACAAGACAAACAGCGTCAGGGCTAAAATCATACAAGTCGCAAAAAGTAAGTCTGGGCGTGTATAGCCCTTCTGTGCAATCATCTAATATGTACAACTCTTCCGATTCGCCGTCAAAAACCTTGACTTTCATTGAGCCTGACATGGCAATTATCACTTGATCTGTATCAATATGCGCATGCCCTCCTCGATTCTGAATGATATGATGCATATAAAATATCCGATTGATTTTGAAAGGGATAGAGTCGCCGCTTTCTATAGATGTAAGCGCCCCTCTGTTATCCGTTACCGAAGGAAGCGTTATTTTTTGTATATCTTTTAAACTCATTTCTTATTTGTGCAATATGCGATTGTAATATATTTCTTTAAGACCTCTACGCAAAAATAGTTCGACAAAATATTTTATTTTTTTCCCCCCGAAAAGGTAAACTTCCATGTTCTTGACCTCTGTCTTTTCTTCCCTTATCCTGCAAATCTCTTTTATGTATGGGTTGAAAAGTAATCGTATTACGGATTCGTTTCTTTTATAAAATGGACGAGGAGAAAAAAATGTCGGTGAAACGAAAATTGTCGAATGGAAATGGAAAAATATTATATCAAACTTATTTCCTGTTACGATTTCTGTTCCTGTGATAATATCATTTTCCTTCACAAATTCATATTGTTGCATATTCCACGGTGCTACTCCTGCGCCTAAATTTTCGCACACATAAACACCTTCAAATCTTTCGGGCCAGTCGTCAAGATATTTCTGATCGCCGAAGCGTCCATTTTCAAATCTGCTGAAACACCATTCAATGCAAGAATTTCTCCACCATGTAAGAGCTGCCAATCCCTTTTCATCTTTCTTGAAGGTCATGTACTGTACACAGTAGATCCCTGTTTTTTTGCTTTGGTCATATTTTTTGGTATAATGATGTGGGGTGATAAGTATAGAGTCATTCCTCATCTCGTCATACAATACCTGCGGAGAAGAGAAAAAATACAGATCGGAATCTATGTATGTACAATGATCAACATCATAGTTGTTGAGAATATATAATAGAACTGATGAAGTGCATGTCCAGAAGTATTCTCCTACCGCACGTGTCGGTTTAACCCTTAAAAGCTCTTCGTCTTCAAATTCTTTTAAAGAAATGATCGTTGTATGCTTGAGGTTCAGTTTTTTAAGATACTCGAGGCTTTTATCGTCGAAAGCAAATATAAATAAATGAAAATTACTACAATACTTCTCCAATGAATTGTGCATCGCTAATCCTCGCGATAGATATAAGGAATTGAAAAGAGTGCAGAATATCAGCATTTACGACTTTAGTTTGAAAATGAATCCTTTATATTCGGAAGGAATATTGATTTTGTCTAAGGCAGGGAAGCAGACTATTTGCTCATATCCATTCTTTTCAAAAACATCTATAAAATCTTCTTCGTTGAAAAACCGGCACGGATATGATGCGTCATATATTTTTGCAGGAACAATCTGTGCCGTTATACGTGTTTTGCCATTTAATGTAAAGCCTGTTCTATCAACAATTATATATTGAATTTTATACTTAAAAATGGTGTTTAATAATTCGAAAGGATGTTCAATATATGGTAAGACACATGATAAAAGAATGCAATTTATTGTTTGTGAATTATTTACAATACATTCTTCAATTGAGTTGTAGAACTTTAGCCTGTCGTCTTCAAAAGAGTTAACACCTTCTTCTACAAAATTTTCTTGCTCAACAATATTCCAGGAAACAGAATCTAAAAAGTCTAAAAAGTATTTATTTTGAAAATATGTACTCCCTAAAGAGCCGCCAAAATCAATTAAGTTCAGAGCTCCTTTATTTTTAGCTGCTATCCACATTAATCCGGCTAATACCTCCCATGAGTATTCTATTTTATCAAATAATACCGAATCCCTTTCATAGACAGCCTGTCCGTTTTTTACTTTTAAAAGCGAATTTTTAACTTTATCCAGTATTGTTCCGTCATCATACCCTTTTGTATGCTTTTTGGCGCTCTCCCAATCAGGAAAATCTCCGTACCATCCCCATTTTTTAATCGCGAGAAACAATTTAGGCGGTAACGCTTGTATAATTTTCTGTTTCATAAATGGTTTTTATTTTAGCTTTTAATAAGCTTATAAAAGTATCGAACTATTTTGCCCAATAGGTTGTATTTAAAGCTAAACGCACCAATGGAAGTAGAGCATAAGTGTTCTATTTTATCATTT
>Ga0082212_10003488_pt1 | contig 22280 bp, 18 predicted proteins | sample TergutNt197P3_FD_71548 | JGI IMG/M metagenome (GOLD analysis project Ga0082212, IMG submission 71548) | Neocapritermes taracua P3 segment gut microbial communities from Petit-Saut dam, French Guiana - Nt197 P3 | ecosystem: Host-associated > Arthropoda: Insects > Digestive system > Gut ...
GGTCGCTAAGCCGGTATCCGAGTTTTGTATAACCATTGGTGATGGCAAACTTTGAATTGGGGCGGTGTCCGTCGGTACGGTCATGATTGACAGAGAGGTAGCCATTGAACTTATCTTTTTTCAGACCTGCGTTTGTCATGTATTTTTGCGTGTTGTACGAACCGTACATGATCCGTCCATTGGCGCTCCAGCCTTCCCTGTCCTGCTTGCGCGTGATGATATTGATCACACCGCCCATGGCGTTCGTCCCGTAAAGAATGGATGCCGGACCGCGTATCACCTCCACTTTCTCCACGTCGGACGCCACATAGGCATCGGGCAGGTGATGTCCCATGATACCCATGAATTGCGGATGACCGTCGATAAGCACCAGCAGTTCGGTAGTTGGACTGCCGCCTACGCCGCGCAAACTGATGCCGCCTGTTCCGCCGGATGCCACACCGAAGCCTGTTACACCACGCTGTGTCACGAACATGCCCGGTACATGTTCGGTTAGCGCCGGCAGTAACGCCGACTCGCTGCTTTCTGCTATTTCTTCGCGGTTTATAACGGTGACGCTCATCGACACGTTGCTGCGGTTAACCGATGCGCGTGTGGCTGTTACAACCACTTCGTCAATATTTCTGCGGATGGTATCCTCTTGAGCCGATAGACAGTGAGGCGTAAAAAGAAGAAAAAGAAGAAAAAAAAGATTGATAATTGAAATTCTCATATTTTATGGTGCTATTAATCTATAAAATCGTGTTACTGTAAATACAATTGAATTACTAAAGTCGAGGCGTTTCGCATTGTGTTAATTCGATTGTGTCATTACTAACTTGCCGTGCCTGATTCCTTTTAAGCCGATCAGTTTGTCTGCCAATTGTGTCAGGCGGTATGCCTGTCCCTGTACCGCAACAATTTCCATATAGGTTTCTTGCGAGAGGTGGAAATGTTGCACAGCCAGTATCTCTTTGTGATAATCGTTTTGTATGTCGGTTATCCGGTTGAGCAGTTCACGCCTTTGATGGTCGAAGATAAGGGTGACGGCGCCCGCCACATAATTGTTGCACTGCCATTTCTTTTCAACTAAATTTCTTTCTATCAGTTGCCTGATGGCTTGCGACCGGTTGGGAAAATTGTTTTCTACTACATAATCATCCAACGCCTCAAGCAATTCGCCTTCCAATGATACGCCAAAACGTGATACTGCCATCGTGTTACTTTTTTATTAATTCGTGCCGCAAAGATAATACATGTTGAGAGAAAAACAAAATAAATCTGTTTTATTATTATTTTTTATTTTGCATTCCACCCGACTTACACTATCTTTGCACCATGAAGTGCGGCAGGAAGTCGCATAAACAATTGTTCAGCGTATGAATTCAAAAGAATTGATTTTAGCAGCCGTCAACCACCAAACGCCCGAAAGGGTACCTGTTGATCTGGGCGCAACACCCAGTTCTGGATTGTCATTGGTCGCCTACCAGAACCTGATTCATCATCTTGGGAAAAAACATCTGAAGTCCTATGTTTATGATGTGATTCAGGAAGTGGTTCAACCCGAAATGGAGTTGATTGATGAATTCCATGTGGATGTAATCGATATAGGCAGGCATTTTAATACAGATCCGTCGTACTGGCACGAATTGGAGGTTATTCCGGGTCATGCAGCGTTATACCCCAAGTGGTTCAACGTCGAAAAGCAGTCTGACGGCTCTACCCTTGCCATCAGCCCTTCTTCCGGCGAGGCAATCGGCATCATGCCGCAGGGCGCTACCTTCTTCGACCAGCGTATCTTTCCTTATTTAGCCGGTTATCCCGATGATTATTCGAATCTTGCCGGCGACATGAAAAGGGCAGTGTGGGGAGGATTTGGATTTACCCCGTGGGACTGGGCTGATGAGAAAGATTTCTGGACATTTCTACGCAAAAAAACCATCGAACTCAAAAACAGTACGGATAAGGCGCTTTTGCTGGGTATCGGATGTAATCTCTTTGAATGGGGTACTTTTCTTCGGCGGATGGATCAGTTTTTAATGGACTTGTTACTGGAACCGGAAAAAGTTCATACCTTCCTTGATACCATCATGGAAAGCCACATGGCTACCCTCGCAAAAACATGCGAAGCCGTAGGCGACATCGTCGACATTATCAAATTCGGCGATGATCTGGGAACGGTCAACGGACCGTTTTTCGATGTCGATGTGTACAGGGAATTTTTCAAACCGCGTCATACGATGTTGTGCGATTATGCCAAAGCACATTCATCCATGCACACGATGTTGCATTGTTGCGGCGGGATATATGAATTGATTCCCGATTTGATCGATGCCGGTTTTGAAATACTGAATCCGATTCAAATCAATGCCGTAAACATGCAACCGGAACGGTTGAAAAGACAATTCGGTAAAGATGTGACTTTCTGGGGAGGAGGTTGTGATACAAGCCGTATCTTGAACAGAGCTACACCTTCGGAGGTTAGACAACATGTGTTGCATAACCTCGAAATATTCAATAGAGGAGGCGGTTTTGTATTTACTACGGTGCATAACATCATGCCGGATGTTCCACCTGAAAATATTGTCGCCATGTTCAATGCCGTAAATGAGTTCAATGAAACATTATTTTGAATACGACAACCCTGTCAGCGCCATCCGCATTATCGACAACGGTACAGCGATCACGTCCATTAAATTTATCGTCAATAACCCCTGTCCGCCCGCTGGCGCCGAAGAACGCGAGACGCCGCTGATCAAAGAAACCTGTAAGCAATTATGCGGGTACTTCGCCGGCCGGCGAACCGTTTTCGATGTGCCGCTGGAGACGGAAGGAACTGACTTTCAGAAACGCGTTTGGAACGCACTATGCGCCATACCTTATGGCGAAACGTGCTCCTATCAGCAAATTGCTGTCGCCATAAACTGTCCGAAAGGTGCGCGGGCAGTTGGAATGGCAAACAACCGCAATCCTATTTCCATCATCATTCCCTGCCATCGTGTTATTGGCGCAGATGGCAGCCTGACAGGCTATGCCGCCGGTCTCGCGATCAAACAAAAACTCCTCGAAATGGAGAGCCGCATAATTCATAATTCATAATTCATAATTATCACACTGTCATGTCAAATTTGAGGTTCAGCGTTGTTGAAAAAGCCTTTCAGAAGAAAGCCATTCCAGTTGAGACACCCAAAACACGCCCTTCCGAATATTTTGGAAGCATGGTCTTCAATAAGGAAAAAATGTATAAATATTTGCCGGAAAAGACTTTCAACGAGTTGATCAACGTGATCGACAAAGGCGCTTCCCTTTCTTTCAGCGTTGCCGACGCGGTTGCCGAAGGGATGAAAAAATGGGCAATAGAATTGGGTGCGACCCATTACACACACTGGTTTCATCCGCTGACTGAAGGAACGGCAGAAAAGCACAATGCTTTCATCGAACCTGACGGTAGAGGCAATGTCATCGAAGAAATTTCCGGAAAACTGCTTGTACAACAGGAACCGGATGCCTCCAGTTTTCCGAGCGGTGGCATCCGCAACACCTTCGAGGCGCGAGGTTTTACTGCCTGGGACCCCTCCTCTCCCGCGTTTATTGTGGGAGATACACTCTGCATACCGACTGTGTTCATCTCCTATACCGGCGAATCGCTCGACTATAAGACGCCGCTTTTGAAAACGCTTGATGCGATTAACAAAGCAGCAGTCGATGTATGTCATTACTTTGATCCCAACGTCAAAAAAGTACATGCTTTTTTAGGGTGGGAACAGGAATATTTCTTAGTGGACGAAGACCTGTATGCCGCCCGACCGGATCTGCTGCTGACAGGCCGTACGCTCATGGGACACGAAAGCAGTAAAAACCAGCAGTTGGAAGACCATTATTTCGGCGCCATCCCGACGCGTGTTACCGGGTTTATGAAAGAGCTTGAAATTGAATGTCTTAAACTCGGCATACCGTTGAAGATACGCCATAATGAAACGGCGCCCAACCAATTCGAGTTATCGCCTGTATATGAAGAGTGTAACTTGTCGAACGACCACAATCTGCTCACAATGGCAATGATGCGTAAAATATGCCGCAAGCATGGATTTCGCGTCCTGTTGCATGAGAAACCGTTCAAGGGCATCAACGGTTCGGGCAAACATAATAACTGGTCGTTAGGTACGGATACCGGCGTTCAACTCCTGACACCGGGAAAAACGCCTGAAGAAAACCTGCGCTTTCTGACTTTCATTGTCTGTACATTGAAAGCCGTATTCAGACATAATGCACTGCTGAAAGGCAGTATCGCTACCGCTTCCAATGCGCACCGTCTCGGCGCCCATGAAGCGCCGCCTGCCATCATCTCAAGTTTTTTGGGAAAACAAGTTTCCGAAGCGCTGGACAGTCTCGAAAAAGACGAATCCGACCTGTTGACAATCGAAGGACAAACCGGACTTAAAATCGATATCCCGCGTATACCTGAAATACTGTTAGACAATACCGACCGAAACAGGACGTCGCCTTTCGCTTTTACCGGAAACAGGTTCGAGTTTCGCGCTGTCGGCTCGTCGGCCAACTGTGCCACGACCATGCTTGTTTTGAATGCGGCGGTGGCGGAACAACTCAGGGCTTTCAAGAAAGAGGTGGACATCCGGATCGACCAGGGCACCGGCAAACTGACGGCCATACTGCATGTCTTACGCTGTTATTCAAAAGATTGTAAAGCAATCCGTTTCGACGGGAACGGATATAGCGCCGAATGGCTGGAAGAAGCGAAAAAGCGGGGACTCGACTGCGAAATGCGCGTGCCTTATATCATTGACAGCTATCTGACAAAATCGAGTATCGAACTGTTTGAAACCCTGGGTATCATGAACAGAAAAGAACTCGAGGCGCGTAATGAGGTCAAATGGGACACCTATACGAAAAAGATTCAGATAGAAGGACGCGTTCTCGGCGATCTGGCAATGAATCATATTATTCCGGTCGCGACACGCTACCAGTCGATACTGATTGAAAATGTATCAAAAATAAAAGACTTGTTTGATGCAGAGAAAAGCCGGGAAATCACAGCAACCAATCTTTCGATCATTATAGATATCGCCGAACAGATAACCAACATCAAAACGCTTGTCGACACGATGGTCGAAAACCGCAGGATTGCCAATAGGATCACAAGCGAACGCGAAAAAGCGATCGCTTATCACGATACGATTGCATCCATGTTCGACGGCATCCGTTTTCATATTGACAATCTTGAAATGACAATCGATAATGAAATATGGCCCTTGCCGAAATACCGGGAATTATTATTTATCAGATAACATGAGACGTGAAAATAATATTACTTTTCTGAAAACAAACCCGTGCCTGTGGGATTTCATTGTGATCGGCGGAGGCGCCACCGGTTTGGGTATTGCAGTGGATGCTGCAAGCAGAGGCTTCAGGACGGTTCTGCTGGAGCAGTCGGATTTTGCAAAAGTAACCTCCAGCAGAAGCACCAAACTGGTACATGGCGGGGTTCGCTACCTGCAAAAGGGTGATGTGGCGCTGGTATGGGAAGCGCTTCGTGAACGGGGACGTCTCCATCGCAATGCGCCGCACTTAGTGAAAGACCTGCGTTTTATTATCGCTAATTACCAGTGGTGGGAAAAACCGTTTTACAAGATTGGTTTGTCGATGTACGACATGCTGGCAGGCAAACTCAGTATGGGCCGTTCGCTGGCGATGAGTAAGGCACAGGTAATCGAAGCCATACCGCGGATTATTCAAAAAGGCTTGCGGGGCGGTGTGGTTTACCACGATGGTCAGTTCGACGATGCGCGTCTGGCGATTAACCTGATGCAAACGGCTACCGAACAGGGCGCTGTTACGGTGAATTATACGAAAGTAACGGCAATTCTTAAAAATAACGGAAAAGTTTCGGGTGTAACCGTCAACGATGTAATTAGCGGCGACAGTTTTGATTTGCATGGCAAATGTATCGTCAATGCAACCGGTATCCTTGTCGACGATATTATTCATATGGACGACAGGGAGAAAATGCCGATGGTACGTCCCAGCCAGGGTATTCATCTGGTAGTCGACCGTTCGTTTCTCGGCGGCGGCGACGCCATTATGATACCGAAAACAAGCGACGGGCGTGTTTTGTTCGGCGTTCCGTGGTACAACCGTGTCATACTCGGTACGACAGATACTCCGGTCAGGGATTTTTCTATGGAACCGCGCCCCCTGGAGGAAGAAATTGATTTCATACTGAATACGTCGGCAGCCTATCTGACCCGTCCGCCGCAACGAAAAGACGTGCTTTGTGCCTTCGCAGGCTTGCGCCCGCTGGCTGCTCCGAAACGAAACGCCGACGAAAAGAAGACGAAAGAAATATCGCGGAGCCACAAACTGATCTCATCCGAATCGGGATTGATCACCATTACGGGCGGCAAATGGACAACTTATCGGAAAATGGCTGAAGTAACCGTTAATTTAGGTATCAAAATCGGTGGATTACCCAGCAGAAAATGTATGACAGGGAAGATGAAAATACATGGTTACAAGCATGTTACCGATTATTCTGATCGGCGTTATGCGTATGGAAGCGACGGTGACAGGATACAGGCCATGCAAGACGAAAATCCCGACTTTGCCGAACGCCTGCATCCCGGTTTCGATTTTACGGTAGCCGAAGTTGTCTGGGCTGTACGCGAAGAAATGGCTGTCACAGTGGATGATGTGCTGGCGCGTCGTGTCAGAGCGTTGTTTCTTGATGCACGGGCTGCCATTGATATGGTGCCGCAGGTGGCGCATATCATGGCTTGCGAACTCGGTAATGACGAAGCATGGGAAATAGACCAGGTTACGGAGTTTTCCAGGCTGGCAAAAGGATATTTATTAGAGAGTAGAGTTTATGAATAAAATTGAAAAGGCATTGCAATCGGCAAGCGAAACACGCACGCTCCGGGTAGGTCAAAACATTTTGAGCCGTGTTCCCGATATGTTTATGGAACAGTTTCCAAACAAAAAAGCCATCATTATAGCCGATACCGTCACATTTGACGTAGCGGGGAAGGCAGTTTCGGAATATCTTTGCCATGCACGTATTGCGCAGGAGGATCCGTTCATTTTTAACGAACCGGATTTGCATGCCGAAATTGAGCACGTGGAACGCCTGGAACAGGTATTGTCGCAAACCGGTGCCATTCCTGTTGCCGTAGGTTCAGGCACCATCAACGACATGACCAAATTAGCAGCACACCGCACCAGCCGTCAATACTTGTGTGTCGCCACTGCCGCCTCTATGGACGGATACACTGCTTATGGCGCCTCCATCGTGTACCGGGGTAACAAACAGACATTTACCTGTCCCGCGCCGCAGGCTGTGCTGGCTGATCTGGAGATCATCCGTAAAGCCCCGCCTGAACTGACTGCTTCGGGTTATGCCGATCTGTTCGCCAAAGTACCTGCAGGCGCCGACTGGATTCTGGCTGACGAACTGGGTGTCGAACCCGTTGAACCTATAGCATGGTCGATCGTACAGGATGGACTGCACGATGCTTTGGCAAATCCGGAAGGAGCGCATGGCGGTGCAGTCGAACCCATCGCATCTTTGGTTGAAGGTCTGATGCTGAGCGGGTTTGCCATGCAATGGTCGCGTACAAGCCGATGCGCATCAGGCGCCGACCATCAGTTCAGCCATCTGTGGGATATGGAACGCCATACGCACAACGGGAAAGCCCCCTCGCACGGGTTTAAGGTGGGCATTGCCACGTTGTATGTCTCGGCTTTGTACGAACAGTTTATGCATCATCCCATCGAGCAGCTGGATATTGAGGATTGTTGTGCTCACTGGCTCGACTGGGAACAGCAGGAAGCACGCGTAAGAGAAATGTTTTCGGGCACGGATTTTCTTCAGACAGTGCTGACCGAAACACAAGCCAAATACATCTCGAAGGAAGCGTTGGCGCAGCAGTTGGGTATGCTGAAAGCAAAATGTACCGTCATCAAAACGCGTCTCGAAAAACAGTTGTTGCCTCCGGCTGAGGTGAAGCGTCGCCTGCAATCAGTTGGCGCTCCCGTTGAGCCGGAAGACATCGGTATCAGTCGCGACCGCCTTCGTAACAGTTTCCTGCGCGCACAACATCTCCGCCGCCGTTTCACCATCCTCGACATAGCTGTACGCGCCGCCTGTCTCGACCAATGGTTAGACCAAATATTCGGGAAACCCGATGTATGATTTATGAAACACCAGCCTTTACTTGAACAGCTGAAAAAAATCAAACATGTCGCACTCGACATGGATGGTACTGTCTACAAGGGAAATACATTGTTTCCTTATACCCTTCCTTTCCTTGCGCGCTTGAAAGCGTTGGGCATCGGATATTCCTTTTTGACCAATAACCCTTCAAAAAGTACGGCGGATTACCTGAAACATCTTGAAAAAATGGGTATACCCGCAACCGCCGATAACATGTTTACTTCCGCGCAAGCAACCATCCACTGGCTGAAAGCAAACATGCCTGCGGCGCAGCGTTTGTTCCTGTTGGGTACGCCGAGCATGATCGGAGAGTTCGAGGCAGCAGGATTCATTTCAACAGCCGACGATCCTGCCGACGATCCTGATGCGGTGATAGTCGCCTTCGACATGACGTTGACCTATTCGCGCGTCTGTCGCGCCGCGTGGTGGATCAAGTGCGGAAAGCCCTATCTGGCAACCAATCCCGACAGGGTTTGTCCCACCGACCAGCCGACCCTGTTAGTCGATTGCGGTTCGATCTGCGCCATGCTCGAAAAGGCTACCGGACGCATACCCGACATCACATTTGGAAAACCGCAACCTCAAATGCTTGACGGTATCCTCAACAAGCACGGTTTGCTTCCCCATGAAGTCGCCATGGTGGGCGATCGCATCTATACAGATATGAAGATGGCGCGCGAAGCCGGAGCACTCGGGATTCTCGTCCTGAGCGGCGAAGCAAGTCTTGAAGACGTACAAAAAGCCGACCCGCAACCGGATATAGTCATACAAAGCATTGAACAGTTAGGCGAACTGCTGATCGAAGCAACGCGAACTCATTTTTAACGCCATTCAGAATTTTATTGAATGTTAAATATGCACAAAATTATTCCTTATAAGTTAATAATATGTAATTGAAAGATTATTTTTTTAAATTTGATGCCCATTACTGAATTAATGTAGGTATCTTTGGGACGTTATATTAAAAATATACAGTTATGAAAACAATTTATTTTATTTTATTGAGTATTTGCTTTTGCTCTTTTGCAACAGCTCAGGAATTGCGGACGAATTTCTCTGAAGAGAATCAGACTCATGGAGGCGATGTGCTTCTCAAGTTTCTGCAGAGATTGACACGTCGAACTTTCAGCAAGGCGTATATGTTATACAAATTTCAATTGGAAGTAAAACAACCTCACATAAAGTTAAAATTTAAAACTTGTTATTATATGAGAGAGAATTAAAATATCTTCTCTATAATACACTGTAATACTATAAAAAAAATTTAAATATAATATTGTATGAACAAAAAAATAATAGTAATACTGATGATAGTTGGAGGTATATTTGCAACCGTTTCTTGCAATAACAACTCTAATGTTATGCCAAATGAAGAAGAACCTGTTGACAACCCAATCCTTATTAGGTATATGAGCGCATTTATTGTGGGCGAAATGACTTATGAAATCGATTTGCAAAAAAGATGAAATCTATTATTTAGATATTTGGATAGATAATAATGATGATTTTCGGGAGTATTTTTTAGAAATAAACGGAAAACGGACAGATTATTCATTTAAACTACAAACACATGGTATGCAATGTGTTCCTTTAACCAACGCTAATCAAACCATAATAACTGTCCAATTAAGAGAAGGGAAAAACAGTTTTTCAATTAAAGTAAATGGATGGCATTATATGATACAACTAATCAAACTTTATCAAAATCCACAAAATGCCGGAATTACAGAAGATGACTTGATTTCTGCAGGACTTAAATACCCGGAAACTCCAATACGTGAATTACTTACTTTTTCAGAATTTGAGTTAAACCAAATAACGACGTTAGCGGCACTCATTCCAGACAGGATAAAAAATGATTTCGAGGCAAGATATCTCGATTGGAGAGATTCGTGGGACAGGCTTTTGTACAATCCTCCAGCTGATATTGGAATTCCATCGAGTTGGCCAAGATATTATGCACAATCAGATGAATATAAATGTCTTTTATCATATTGTGAACATTATGGGAAAGCAATTTGGCCTTTAATTTTTGAAATAGTGAATCAAAGATTGTTTTTTTTAATAAATTTGATGGAAGATTTAACGTTATCAGAGTACGAAGACTTATATTATGAAAGAGAAGGTAATATTTGGAGTAAATATGGTTATGACATAAATTCTGTAATGGTAGTTTATGCAAAGATATTATTGGAAATAGAATATGATAATATTTTAAAAGCCATTCAGGAAATTCCTGAAATGGAAAATGGAGATTGAATTGATTCAATCAACTGTTTTTTGGATTTCTTTTTTTACGGATTTCCTTACAAAAAGGGTAACGCAAACGAAGAAGGCAATCGTAAAAATCAATGCCATAAACCAAATACCTGTTCCGGTATTCCTGAAACTGACGCCTACTCCGGCTAATGAACTGACTACGCCTGTTATAATAGCATAAAGGGGGACAATCAGGTTTTCTTTAGATAACGTTTGTTCAATTTTCCCGTTTGTAAAACCTAATGTTTTGTAGAGATTGATTTCCATGCGTCGCGTTGCGAGACTTTTTCGGACGACGATGACAAAACTCATAATTCCCAATAACAGTCCGATGCCCCCCAAGGTCATGAAGATAGTCAGGTAGGTATCTGTGACTGAATTGAATTGTTTCAGCCGGTCGCCGGCCGTTGTGACCCGGATGCCATACTCGTTCAACGCCTGCGAGAGCAGCGTTTTTACGGCTTCTTTTTCGGAATCGCCGGTTTTAAGCAGAAACACATCGCTGCCGGTCGTTTGTTCCCATATCTCTGTAAAGAACCGCCTGTCAATAAGAATGTTACCTTGAAAAATTGTATTCGGTAATATTCCGGCTAATTGAATGGCAACGTTGTGACCCCGATCGCCCGTATAATATAATGTGTCGCCGAGGTTCATTCCAAGACTCCATGTCAGCACGGTCGCGTCGACCAATGCAGGGTAAACCGGACATGTACGGGTTTGCACGGGATATACTGTTTCCGTACGTGTCTGTAACCGCATAAAAGCATCTTTGCTGTCAAGTGAATAGATGTTTTTTTCTATTTTTATATCGCTTGCCGAAAGCACATTCATATCAATACCCAGCACGGTAGGAGTGGTTACCCTGTTCAGGTTCAGGCAACTGGCATCATCGGCGCTGAATCGCAAACATTGAAGTATTTCCGTGTTGACAGGTAGGGAAGTTAACGACAGTTTTTCCCTGCCTTCACGGGTAGTCATGTTGTGATATACGGGAACCGAACTTTCACACCAGAGCGAATACCCGCCTGTACCTGTCCGCAACTGGAAACTGTTAGCAAAGCCCTTACGGTTCAGGCCGACAGAAAAGACAATGAAAACACCTGTCGCTAATGCTAAAAACGATAGTATGACCTGCTTTTTATTGGCATATAGCGTACTCCAAATCATTTTTTTATCATGAAAACCACCCGATAAAACCGCGCTATTCCGGTAAATCACATAATCGCCCCAAACAGCGGCTGTTGCCATTAGCGCCACGCCGGACACTACGAACAGGGCGACCGCATGTAAAAAAAAGAAATTGGCAATCATCAGACTTAATGCCAATACTGAAGTAAGAATAGCAAGATTTTTTTTTCTGATAATCGGATTTTTCCTGTTTTTGACAGTCGTTTTTTTCGCTTTCAAGTTGCGTTTGATGGATTGATACAAAATGAAAAACGACAGCGCCAAACCAATCAGCGCACCCGTAAGAACCGTCGTTATTTCCGGATAGACCGAAAAACCATCTGTGTGGGTAGCCCCTTTCCATAGCGTACCTAATAGCCACATAATAAGCGATGTATAGACAATCCCCGTCAACACGCCCGCTATGGTGGCGACAAACGCCACAGGTGCGGATTCCATCCATAGCAGTCGTGTAATACGTTTTCGTGAATACCCTATCGCTTTCATCAGGGCGGTTTCCTGACTTCTTTGGTAAAGCATTTCTGAAAGCGGCACAATCATCAGCAAGATAGCCGAGAGGATAATGAAGATACCCAAAGCAAGAAAAAGTTCTGCAAAATCGACGCCGTTCATGGCGGCAAACAGTCCAGCCGAACGCGGGTAGATGATTTGTATTCCGCACATGCCTGAATGAAGTGCCGAAAAAGACCCCCTCTCCAGCCCCCCCGATAGTGAGGAAATGGGATTGTCGTTATTGTTATTATCTAACCTTATCGCGGTAGCGCTGCCATACGCATTGCTCCAATCGCCTGCGACGGCATCATAGGCGATAATCGCTTTTGGTGTAGTACGGTTAAGTTCCCAGTATTGCTCATCCTCGTCCGTTATCAGATCCATGTCGATTGGCAGGTCGCTATCCCAGTCGGTACACCGTTCAACATCGGAAAGTCCCGGAAATTCGGCGCTTAATGTCCGGTCTTCAACCAATTCGCCTAACGGAACGATTTTTTTTACGCGGACGGTTACACCGCATGTCTGCAAAGTTTTAAAATCCTTTGACGTGAAATAGGAAATCTTTACCGGATCGCCTGCTTTAACATGCAACCGGTCAGCGGAATAGTCTGAAAGAATGATTTCGTCCGCCTGTAATACTTCGCCCTTGTAACGATCCATTGCGGTTACAAAAGAGTAGGGAATAGAGGCGTTTTGATCGTCTATCCGTTCGACCGAGTTGACAAGATACGAAAACAGGCGGTTAGACGCCTTGTTATTTTGGCATATTGATGCAACTACCGCTTCCTGCAGAAAGATACGGTCGGATGTTATCTCGTCGAATCCATCCATTTTTTTGACTGACATGCCCGAAGTCGAATAGTTCCATGCAGCTTCAAAAACGGCGGTATCAATTACCTTGTTTGCCAAAAGGAGATTTAACTTCCGTTCGATTTGCATGACTTCAGCCAGTTCACGGCGGTTCACAAAGATATTCAACGGGATCGTCTGCTCATTTTTCAAACTGATATTACCGCCATCCCTGACGTCCACAACGCCGTCAAACGCTAAACGTATGGAAGTTGTATAATTATCCGTCACAAACAATGAACCCGAAGGGACAAGTCCGGATGCAGGTAAACGGAGCACGACAGCGTCCGGTTGCTTTGATCCCATCTCACCAAACAGCGCGCCATTGATTCGGGCAGTTCCTTTGGCAATCGAAAGGTCGTCAACGCCCCAGACAAAAACGGGTATCAGTTTACCGTTCTGCGAGACGAAGCCGTTTAACAACAGTATTCCTCTTGTTCCGTCCATTAATGCATGCGAATCCAATATCCTTTCATCCATAAATGAATTACGCGAAAAGATAATGGTTTCCGTATCACCCAGCCGTTCTGCTACCCGTTTCACCAGGGTTGTACGAACCGAGTCGCCGATAACAAGACTTCCCGTTATCACAGCCACAGTGATAAGCGTTGCCGTCGCGATCAGTTTATAGTAACGTTGATAAAAAACGACATTCCTGTATACCAAACGGCTATTATTGAATGTTTCCATATTTCAACATGAGTGTACGATGGGCGACTGACGCCGTTTGGTCGGAATGAGTTGCCATTACGATGGTTGTGAACAGATTTTTGTTGACCGTAGCAAGCAGCGATGCAATTCTTTTTGCGTTTTCCGTGTCCAGCTGACCGGTCGGTTCGTCTGCCAGCAGCAACAAGGGTTTCATTATTAACGCTCTGCACAAAGCGACGCGGGTAGCCTCGCCTCCCGACAAGGTATGCGGATACTGATTGGCTATGCCGGCTATCCGGGTCAGTTCGAGCAACTGATGTGCATAATCGATAGCTTCGCTACTTGCCTGCGCACAATAGGCAAGCGTAGGCAGCAGGATGTTTTCCAATGCAGTGAATTGGGGCATCAGACGATGGTCCTGAAAAACAAAACCTATTTGTTTGTTACGGATAAATGCTTTATCGATGCCGGTAATAGTCATATCTGTTCCATCAAGGAGATAACGTCCTTCGTCGGGTTGAATCAGAAGACCCAGGATAGATAGTAAAGTGGTTTTTCCCGATCCGGAAGGTCCTTTGACAGCAACAAACGAACCTTTGACAATTTCCAAATCCAAATCGCGCAAGACATGGTTCAGACGTCCTTCGCCGTCCTGATAACTCTTTTGAATGTCGCTTAGCTTAATCATCATTACTTTCGTGTTGTTAAAACTTTTTTTTACTGAAACAAACAAAGGATTGTCCTTGCTATTAACTTTTTCCAAAACAAAATAATGTACCTTTGGCAGTCAGTATCATGAAATGGTCCCTGATAACTGCCGGCGAACCCATTATTTGTTCGCCTGTATCATATTCCCATACGGGATTGCCGTTTTTGACATCGAGGATGGTGATGATACCGGTTTTTGTGCAGACAATGACTTTATCCTTACAGACGACCGGCGAGCTTTCGCCGGGGTTTCCCTTGAGCATGTACTTCCAGATGACAGTTCCGTCTTTCCGATCAACGGAATACAGGTGCCGGTCGTCCGAAAGAAAATAAACTGCCTTCGATGAGATTGCCGGTACAGAAACGAAAGAACTGCTTTCGCCAGACGATTCCATTATTTTTTTCTGATTGACAATTTTCCCTTTTTCTAATAGCAACTCATAGATATTCCCGTAATAATCGCCTATGTAACAATAGTCGCCCATGATTGCAGGTGAAGAGGGTATATAGGCATCGAGTAATAATGAATCGGTCGAAACGCCTGTTTCACAGTTTATAATGCGAAGCCAGGCATCGCACCCGCCGAAGATGACATGTTGTTTTTGCAACGCAACGGCGCCATTCAGGTAATAACCTGTTTCAAAGCTATTGAACAGATCACCATTCTTTGCATCGACGCAATAAAGAAAATTGTCATAACTGCCGAATACAATAGCCTGACGACCTTTAAAATTGACACGGTTTGGCGAGGCGGATAATTGTCCCATCGTTTCATAATTCCAAACCGTATCTTTTTTTTCAAGCGAAATAGCCGTCATGATTCCATCAATACGTCCGACATAGAGGTTAGAGTCGAAAATCATGGGCGTTGCGTTTACCGCTGTTTGCAAATCGTATTCAAAATTTAATTTTCCATTCATGCCGACTCCCAATACACGTCCCCGACTGTCGCTCCAATAAGTAACACCCTTATCAATGACTGGCGAAGCATCGGTACGTTTTTCGCTTTTGTAAGTCCATAGCAGCACAGGATTGTCAGGCAATCGTATATCGGTATATCCACTAAAATATTCATCTCCCCTGAAGATATTCCAGTCCATTTTTCCCTGACTGACGGAACTGTCTGTGTTACCGTTGCAAGCAACAAACAACCCCAATAAAAAAATATATATTAGTCGAAAACCGAAGTAGAGACGGCTAACTGTCCGACTGTAAAAGTGTTGAGTAATGGATTTCATAATTGATAAATCGCTCCGGTAGGACATAGATCGGCCAGTTCGTTCTGTATGTTTACACGGTTTTCATCCGGCAGGACGACCGACATACCGAATCCCCTGTCTTTGAAGGTGAAGCCGTTTTCACTGTTATACACGCATAACCCGCAACGAATACATTTTGCCGGTTCAAATACTGTTTTTTCGTTGATTTGTTGCCGGTTCATTGCAGGCAAGGCTGATGAAGATTCAAAACGGGATTTTTTGATACCTTCGGCTGTTGCATAGCGCCGTAATTTACACTTTTCCCGTCCGGCGCAAGCACAATGCAGGCAATGGGAAGGAGTTGTAACAGTTGTTGTTAACCTTTCTTTTTCGCTTGCCGAAAATCTTCCCAGACGCGACTGAAACATGTTTTTGCCGGTCTTGTATCCGGAAGCTGATTGTGAAGCATTTTTGTCGGTTACCGTTATGCCTGTATGCGTTTCAACGTTCATGCCGGCAATTTCACGGATGATTTCCCGAATGGATACGGCGTTATCAACCGTCCCCCGTCGGCAGGCTTTCTCACAGGGCGTCTTACAGGTGTCGCACGCTATTTCAGGCAAAGCAAATGCTTCTGCGATCAGCATGTATGCATTATCGTATTGATTGACATCATAATAACACAACATCTGCTCGATATCGAGCTTTTTCGGACAGACCGTCGAACAGGGTGCTTCGCAATCGGCGCGGTGGTCGCTTAATAACAATTCCAATGAAAGCGTGCGAATTTGACGGATTTCGGCGTTATCCGTTTCAATCGCCATCCCTTCTGCCGGATAAGCGCTGCATGATGGTATGATTTGTCTGTTTGTCCTGTTTTGTACTGCGCATACCATACACGACGGTTTATGAACGGCGTCTTTGGCATAACACAAAGCCGGAATAGGACAACCTATACGTCGAGCGGCTTCCAGCAAGGTTTCTCCTTTAATAATTTCAATTTCCTTATCGTTGATGATGATTTTCATCTATTTTATTGAACAATGATTTTCTAAAAATACGCGCATCTTATTTTGTATCGGGATACTGACCTTCACAACTGCATGTCAAGGTAAATTTATATCCATGGGAAGTATTTTTCTTCAAATCGCCCATGCCCGGAAACTGAATATGCGCGCCGGCGATGCGAATGTTGTTGTCGGCAACGTATTTTAGTAATTTCTGTCGGGTTTCTATGGCTTGCGTCTTATCCGTATCATAAACCAGGGCAACTTCAGGGAAAGGCATCTGAATAGCCATCGCATGTGTAAGGTCGCCCCAGAAGAATAAGCTTGAACCGTCGGATTCCAGCAGGTATCCGGCATGTCCGGGCGTATGTCCGTATGCCGCGACACCTTTTATACCCGGTATCAGTGCGTTGGCATTATCAATTTCACCCGGTGTAAATACAGTTAACTGATTCTTATAGATGTCGAAAAGTTTCCGCATGTTCAATATACCGCCGCGACGGTTTTCAGGCAGGTTATTCAGCGTTTCGTCGTTCATGTAGTAGTCATATTCCGGTTTTGAAAGGTAAATCGTCGCTTTCGGATAACTCTTTACATTGTCAAGCGCCAGGCTTCCGATATGGTCGCCATGTAAATGTGTAATAAAAATGGCATCGACATCGCTTGCTTTCTTTCCAAAGAGTTCCAGATTTTCAATCGTTTTCTTCCCTAATCCGGCATCTATAAGCATGACTTTACCTGCCAACTCGATCAAAAACACATTCGTAGCGCTTGGATAGGCACCTTCAGGAATGGCTTGTTTAATCATTTCTTCAGTGGCTCCTTCCAGCACATTTGTTCCACCCGTCCGTTGTCCCTCTGAAAGGAGTGTGACAGTTGATGAACCGACTTCAAACGTAATTATACCGTCTTGTGCGTTCAGATGATAGACTGACAAAATCGATAACAATAAAAAAATAAAAACTTTATTCCACATAATAATAATTGTTTAAGTTGTACAATGAATTTATTAATCTGGGACAAAATTATAAAAGATTTGCAGATAAACAAAACGAATTAATTAAATCTCTCACGGGCAATCCGGATTGCAGGCCTTGACTGATACTTTTTTTATTGCATCATAATGACATTCATCGATACACAGTCCGCATTGCACGCATTTTTCAACATCAATGGCATGGACTTCGTAGGGGGTGTAGGGGATGGCGTCGACAGGGCACGTTTTGGCACATTTGGTGCAACCGGCACACTGGTCAGTGACGATAAATTTGACCATGTCTTTACAGGTACCTGTCTTACAGGTTCCGTTCACGTGTTCCTCATATTCTTCGCGGAAATAGGAGAGGGTCGTCAATACGGGGTTGGGCGCCGTTCTGCCCAATCCGCACAGGGAAGACTTTTGTATGTTCAGCGCCAGCTCTTCGAGTTTATCAATGTCTGCCATGACTGCTTTTCCGCTGCATATCTTATTAAGCAAATCTAACATGCGTCGTATGCCAATGCGACAGAAAGTACATTTGCCGCACGACTGCTCGCAGGTGAAACTCAGGAAATACCGTGCAACATCGACCATGCAGTCGTCCTCGCTCAATACAACCAGACCGCCCGATCCCATCATAGCGCCCATTTGATTGAAGGCATCGAAGTCGACCTGCACACCGCACAGCCGGGCAGGGATACAACCGCCGGAAGGTCCGCCTATCTGTACGGCTTTCAGTTTCCTGCCGCCTTCAACGCCGCCGCCAATGTCTTCAATTATCTGATTCAGGGTAATGCCCATAGGTACTTCTATCAATCCGCCATGACGTATCTTACCGGCTAAGGCGAAGACTTTTGTCCCTTTGCTGCCCTGTGTGCCGATATTACGGTATTCGGTCGGGTTTTTTAGGATGAACGGTATCTGACTCAATGTTTCTACGTTGTTCACTAATGTAGGACAACCGAATAACCCCTCGACGGCGGGGTAGGGGGGGCGTTGTTTCGGGAATCCGCGTTTGCCTTCGATCGATGCGATCAGTGCTGTTTCCTCCCCGCAGACAAAGGCGCCGGCGCCCTCGAAGATGGAAATGTCGAATGAGAAATCACTGCCGGCGATATGCTCGCCAAGCAGGTTCCGTTCGCGACAACATTCCAGGGCGGTACGAATACGCATGACAGCCAGCGGATATTCAGCACGGATGTAAAAGATGCCCTGGCTGGCGCCAACCGCATATCCTGCGATGATCATGCCTTCGATCACCCGGAAAGGATACGATTCGAGCATCATACGATCCATAAATGCGCCCGGATCGCCCTCGTCGCCATTACAGATCACATATTTTGTCGATACAGGCGACTCACAATCCACAGATTCACCCGGATCATCTTTGTCATCATTACCTGTCGCAGCCACAATCTCCCACTTCTTGCCCGTCGGAAAACCGGCGCCGCCGCGTCCTCTAATATTACACGATAATACTGTTTGAATAACTTCTTCACGCGTTTTGGAAGACAGCACGCTTTTCAAAGCGTCAAAACCTTTCGATGCGATGTATTCGTCGATATTAAGCGGGGTCAGCAAACCGTAACCTTCGGTTGAGATATGTTTTTGCTCTGAAAGGAAACTGTCGATAATACCCGTCCGTTCGTATTCGGATTTCCATATCACATTGTCCCACGTCGTATCGGTATGAAAGGTGTCGATTTGGTTAAACAGATTGTTTTTCAGTCGTTTGAAATAGCCTGCGGGCTGAAAGTGATGATGCAGTATCTCTTTAATTTCTGTTGCTTTCACATTCGGATAGCGTGTGATGGCGCCATTGGGGAGCGCCACATCGATCAACGGGACTTTATTACATACACCCACACAACCTACCGGTTTGATTTTCACATCAATGCCCAGTTCGTTGGAGGCGTTTTTCAATTCTTTATAGATGGCTGCAGAACCGCTGGCCTGACAGCAGGAACCCATGCCTAACCGTATTTCTCCGATTGACGGCACAAGCGCTTTTTTTGTCGTTTCTTTTTCTTTTATCTCCTGTTGTAAAAGAAAATCATTGATGACTTCATTCACTTTCCCCGGCATTACATGACCGTATATTTTTTCATCAATCTGTACGACGGGCGCCAGCGTACAGCAACCCAGACAGGCGATCTTCTCAATAGAAAAAAGCCGGTCGGACGTTGTGACATCTCCATTTTCCATTTTCAATTCACGCCGGAACGAATCATATACATTTCCGGCTCCTTTCACATGGCAGGCTGTACCGGTACAGACCTTTATCAAGTGTATGCCGTAGGGGATGTGCCTGAACTGCGAGTAGAAGGTGGATACGCTGATGAGCTGTGCGCGGTCGATAGACGTTTTGTCATAGACACGCTCAAGCGCATCCGACGGCAGATAACTGAATTTCGTCTGCAATGCCTGAAGTAAAGGGATGATTTTTTGACGTGAAGCGCCTATCCGGTCAATGATGGTATCCGTTTCGGTAATCACGTCCATCTTTGCTTCGTGACTGCTATTGCAGTTACACGACAGGGGATTTGTCTGTTTTCCCATTTTACCTGTTTACCACGCAATAAATACTTTTTTCCGTTCTCACGACAATCCTGCCATCTGAAAAAGCCGGTGTCGCATAAGTGCTTTCTCCTGTATCAAAAGAATGTAACAAACGAAACGCATCATCGGCAGTAAACACATGCACTTTGCCTTCAAGACCGATTAAATAGATTTTACCTTCAGCGATTACGGGAGACGAGTAAAATCCGGTCTCAAGATCGTGTTCTACTTTCAATTCTCCCGTTTGCGTATCGAAAGAGGCAACAATGCCATAACTTGTAGCAATATAAACATTATTTTCTAAGGCGACAGGGCTTGCCACTTCCGGCAGATATTCATTGCTTTCCCATAGCATGCTGCCATCTATTCCATTAATAGCCACCATTTTAGAATGTTCACTGGCGCCGATTACAATACCGTTGGCGCTACATGCGCTTGCTGCAATTTCCCCCGCAAAACATTCCACGCGCCATAACTGTTCTCCGTTGTTCGGGTTGTAAGCGGTGATGCCGGGACATCCCATTAAGATTAATTGAGGGGTGTTGTTGACAGATACAATCGTGGGCGAACTCCAGGTACCATATTTATCTGTCCGGCTCCTGCTCCATTGTTCAGCGCCCGTATCCAGGTCAAAAGCAACCACTTTAGCCGTCTTTGCCTGGTCAAACTGAACGATAACCTTATTACCGTAAATCAGCAGTGACGAAGTATATCCGTAATTTACTTCGGGAACGCCCAAGTTTTTTGCCCATAGCTGTTTCCCGTTCATATCCGCACAAATCAGGTCGCCTGTTGCAAAAATAGCGCAAACGCGTTTCCCGTCAGTAGTTACGGTCGGAGCAGCTAATCCGGTGTCATCGGTCGTTTTCGGCATTTTCGACGGGGAACCCGGAATGTTAACGGCGGCAAGCGACCATAACTTGTCACCGGTAGTCAGGTCAATGCAATACAGTTCGCGCGCCTCCTCGTCGGCGCCGGTAAAAAACACTTTATTGCCGTTAATGACGGGGGAGTTATATCCTTTTCGCGGAATATCCCGCTTCCAGGCTATATTGGCGCCACTATTCAAATTCCATTGAACGGGCAATCCTTTAGCCGGAGATATGCCGGTCGCATTATTGCCGCGAAAAGCGTTATGGGTGACAGTCGATATGACAGGTTGTGGTGTAGTTTCTTCAGGTGTCGCATCGGACGCCTTGTCTTCAGCCGTATTTATCGTTTCACTTTTCGCATCGGACGGTTCCGCCTCTTCAGGTACTTTTTGCGGTATTACATCGTCGAATATTTCAATTACATCTTCGATTATACCGGGCATCGACGCATTGTCTGTTTCCCGCATATCGGTAATCATTTTACCTTTTGCCTGCTTTCCCGCATTTTTCAAATGCGGAGAACTTAAAAATGCGAATACCAGCGCAACAGCAGCGATTCCGGAAGCAACAAGGATAACATATTTGCGCGTATTCGTCTTGACAGCCCATTCATCGAAGGCATCTATATCTTTTTTGGGGATATCCATCTCTTTTGCATAGTAAAACCGCGTACATATAATAAATACCGCCAGCATACCCAACAGAATATATACGCCGGTCATCAAATGATTCATTCGTACAAAATAAGCTTTTCGTGCTAACAGATCCAGTTGACGTATCTGTTCCTGCAAAACAGGATTGTCCGCATTTTGATCGTTGATCTCCTTTAACGTCTCTATCACTCCGGTTTGAAGCGGAGTAGCGCCTCTCACCTGAAAATAATTAACTGTCAGCATGATAGAAAATGTCGCAATAAAAACGGCCGACGCGATGGCTGCATTTCGTATAATAATTTTTTTCATTTTGTCATTTTAAAAAAACAGGTTCCATATTCAGCGTAAACTGAAAAAATCATAAAACATTCTACTGCAAAAGTATGAAATATTTTCTTTGCCATTTCTACTCCAGCCAAAACGCCTTTTTCCTTGATAATCAATTGAGCTTTTCCTTGCGCGGATTCGGGAATGCTACATAATGTTGTATGATCGCCATCGCCTATATCTTCGGCAAATGCCAAAAGAATCAAGTCGTTAATCAAATCTTCTCTTTCTTTCATTTTTTATCATTTTATAATTTGATTGCAAAGATAACGCAATAATTACTTCAACCGTCTCCCATTTTAACTATTATTATGAATTTTACCGTTAA
>Ga0082212_10003489_pt1 | contig 22277 bp, 24 predicted proteins | sample TergutNt197P3_FD_71548 | JGI IMG/M metagenome (GOLD analysis project Ga0082212, IMG submission 71548) | Neocapritermes taracua P3 segment gut microbial communities from Petit-Saut dam, French Guiana - Nt197 P3 | ecosystem: Host-associated > Arthropoda: Insects > Digestive system > Gut ...
GGTGCTGGCCGGGCGGATGTGGAGTTCCACCTTGATGCCCATTTTTTCGCCGACTTTTTCCTTGGACTGGGCATAGACATGGGAAGCCTCGTCATCGCCCACCAGCACCACGGCCAGCTTGGGGACGATACCCCCCTTAAGATTCTTGACTCTGTTGGTGATTTCTTCACGCATGGCCGTGGCCACCGGAAGACCTTTGATGATTTCCGCAGACATGTCTAAATCCTCCATATTAAAGGTGAAAATTTTCAGCGTCCCGGCAAGGTGCCTGTGCTACAATTAAACCGCCGGTTCCGGACGCTTCGGAACCCAGACGGGTTGCGTTTAAGCAGGATGTCCCTGATTTGTCTAACGTGCATTAAACTATACACTATGTTAAAAAAAAATAAAATACCTATTTGGGCCGGCCTCCTGGCCCTATCTCTTCTGGCCCGACCGGCCGCGGCCGATGAAATCGCGGATTTCCCGGGCCGGGAGCGGCTGAAAACGGCGATCTGGCGGCTGGCCGGTTTTCCTCCTGACCGGGGGGGGCTCACCCGCTCGCTTTCAGTGCCCGGCCAGGGCGGAGGCCCCTGGGCCACCGTCTCCCTGACCTTCGTCGAGGCCCTGGACCCCTGGCCGGAAAGCCTGACCATCACGGCGCCTCCCCTGACCGTGAGTGACCGCCGCCCTTTCGGCGGACCTAATCTCCGCCTCACGGGTGACACGACTGAAAACGACCCCGAGGCCTTGACCCGCCTGGTCGAAACCCTGGTCCGACGGCTTTTGGACCGACCCCGGCTGGAAGCCTTCAACTGGCGGGCCGGCGCTCCCGGCTTCGACTGGGCCAGAACCAGGCTCCTCTACGGCGCCCGCTTCGGGCCCGACGACCTTTACCTGGCCCGCTTCGACCCGGCCCGCCACCTCTTCAAACCCTACCATGAAAGCGAATTCAACGAACCCGTCAATTTAAGCGGCTGGGCGGGACGTCTTCCTTCGGCCCGGGCCCTCATCAACGGCGGACAATTCTACCCCGACCGCCGCTATATGGGCCGTTTGCGGCGCGACGGCCGGGAAATATCCCCGGCCGACCACGCCAAGTGGCGGGGGTTTTTGGTCTCCGGCCCCCGGACCAGGACCCAAAAGGTAGAGGCGGCCATAATCGACCTGGAGAACCCGGACCCCGGCCTGACCCCGGACGACTATCTTAACGTCATGCAGTCCTTCATGCTGCTGGACCGCATCGGCCGCATCCGCGTCCGCGACACCGCCAACCTGGCGGCCAGGGCGGCGGTGGCCGAGGACCGGGAGGGACGCCTGATCTTGATGATGACTCCCGCGGCTATTAGTCTTTACGATCTGGCTTTGGCGCTTAAGGACCCCAGCCTGGGATTGGTCAGGGCCCTGAGCCTGGACGGGGGGTTTGAAAGCCAGTTTCTCTGGCTCCGGGACGGAGAGACCTTTCAGGTCACCGGGCAATATTCCCTGAGCCCCGGCCGCGCCGTCCATCTGCCCGGCTACCACCCCACCCTGCCGGCCGTGCTGGCGGTGGAGCCACGCCAGGGCCAGGGCAACATTGACAAACCGGAGCCGGTTTTTTATAATCAAGGAATTGTCAAAGGCGTTGCTAGCTCAACTAGGCAGAGCAAATGACTCTTAATCATTAGGTTACAGGTTCGATTCCTGTGCAACGCACCAATTAAAACAGGGGGTTAGGCGAAAGAGCCTAGCCCCTTTTGATATTAATTCTCAACTTATACTCCCATTGTACTACTTTTTCCAATTGCTTACCTCGCCTTCACCCGACTTCATTTCGCTCCGTCCAAGCTGCTTTTGACAAGCCCTCTTGCCATACATATCATTAGAAAATAGACCATGCGGGAGCCACTGTTGGCAGGCTTCATATTGGGAGGCTACCATGGAAAATTATCTGACCGGTCGGGCGATAATGGAACATCGCGAGCTCCAACCTTTTCAATTCCTGGAGCTGGTGGTTGAACAAGGGCTTGAGCCCCGCGAACAGGCTTCAGGCCGCCCTTGGCCGGTTCTAATCGAACCCGAGTACTGGCTTTACCGTGTCGAGCGGGTTCTCTGGTCTTCAGCCGGCCTACTGCTCATGCTTTTCGATTCCAGCCCATCGGCGAAGAAACTTACTCCGGACATCCTGGCTCAAATGCCGCGCCTTTACCACCACGCATTGAGCCGATTGGCCGCCGGCAAGCCTCCGGGGGCCGGCTTATATGAATTTCAACCTGAAACGCGCTTACCCAGGCGATTATTACCTCGCGTTGAGGCCAAGTTGTGGGCCGGCATCCTTGAGAATAAGCATTTAATCAAAGAATACCGTCTGACGGCGGCCATGCTCCAGGCCGCGTGCCCCCAAGATAAAAACGCCAGCCTTTTTGATTTGGCGAACAGCTTCAACAATTTGGGGAACCTGACTTCGGATGGGCTTGACTGTCCTGAAGCTGAATTTGCCTCTGACGTTATTGACCGCTTGATTAGCGATCAAGACCGGAATCGCTTTATTAACCATATCCAGCTTGAAAAAATTCTTATCGAAGGCTTACCAACCCAACCGCTAGCTGATTTTTGCCTGGAATATCTGGATAAGGCACCAGGCTTCTCTAAGTATCAGCAAACGGAGAGGTCATCCATAAGTCTCAGGGGAATGGGATCCGCACTGAAAACATGGGGCAAAAAGAGTAATACCCAAAGAATGACATATTTAAGCCAAATTGCCAGAACGATCCGCCGCAATTTCCCCTCAACCCCTCTTCCGCTCAGACCTGAAACAGATTATATCGGCTTGGTTTTATGGCCGGAAGAATTTGAACGCCTCCAAGGGGCTGTTTTCAATGTGGACCGATTGACGCCGCTTGAACTACAAAAACAAGTTGGATTTGCCGACCGCCAGGTCCAGGCCGACACTCCGCCTCCGGCAGATACGGCAGAGCCGATCATTCCGGAAGAAGTGCCCGATTTGCCCCCGGCCCCGGCTGAAATTGAACCGGCTACGTCAGAAGAAGTTTCCCCTCCACCTCCGCTCCAGGTAAAAAAGGAGATCGAACCCGGCCGTCGGGATTTAGCAAATAAATATCGAGCCTTAAAAGCCGAGGTAAAAAACAAAAACCAAGAATTGGCTTTGGAAGCCATGGCCAGAAAGATTGAAGGCCAGCCGAATTGGTGGATTTTTCGGGATCTCGGATTAAAAAAAACCAGCCATATGTTGGAACTGGAAAGTCAAATCAAAAAGGGGGAGCCTGAGAGCCGCTTTGCGGCAGAAAAAAAACTTAAGGAAAGGCAAACTCAGGAACTAAGTAAAATTATTAATAAATATGGCAAGCCTTTTGCGAAGAAAATAGGATTTGATTGGCAGAAGGACAACTCTGGTAGCCGTGCGAGAGCCAAGATTCATCCCCAAAATTGATTTTTTCCGCGCATATTGCCTGCTACTATTGCCAAAATTTTTTCTATTGCCACGATAATATATTGAAATAATGGCAAATATTTTTTAACTGCAATATTGACGGCATTATATATTGCCGGGTTAAGCTCCTCCTTAACGCGACAGAACGGCGCGTTAAGGAGGATTGTTTATGTCGGACTATTATATTTATGAAATCATTGATAATTTACGCCTATCGTTGCCCCCGGTTTTCTCTCGCAAAGTCGCGGAAAAAAATCTAGGGGGCATTCTAAAGGCCAATACAATGGCCAATCTCGACAGCCAAGGGAAAGGGCCACCAAGAAAATACCTTAGTAATACAGTCGTTTATGAAAGAGAAAGCTTTCTGGGGTGGCTTGCAGACCGGCTATCCGATTCTCCCGGCCGGTCATTATAAAGAGTTGGTTATGAAAAGAAAGCGACCAAAACGATTTGCGATGAGGCTTACAATAGCTGAACATCGGCGGCTTAAAAAATTCGCAGCCGACCATGGGCTTACAGCGGCTGAGTATGTGCGGGACCAATCTCTGTTATTGCCGGTTGTGGGACGGGTCGACAAATCAGCATTGGAATTGCTGAACAAGCTGTATGGTTTGCTAACGGAGATGTGGGAAGAGCCGGATGGCCCCGATCCAAAATTATTAGCTGGCACAATAAAAGAAATACATGAAGCGGTTAGGTTAATTAGTAAAGGTGCTCAGGACGCGCCCAACAGATGAAAATTCGGAAGACACGGTGAAGTTAATGGGCAGCGGGATCAAAGAGAAAAGAGTATGTCGGGTCTATCTGCGGTTCACGAATCCAGAATATGAAGAGCTGAAACTCGAGGTCAAGAAGCTAAAGATTAAATTGTCGGAATACGCCCGGAGGATGGTTTTAGGCAGGCCGGTAATCACCCGTATAGATGCGGAGAGTATAGCGGAACTGAGACGGCAAGGGGGACTCCTCAAACATTATTTCAACGAAACCGGTGGTCAAAACTCCTATCTAACGGAGGTAATATTGAAGGATATACAGGCCATTGTCAGGCGGTTGCAAGACGATTTATGGCGGAAAAAACAAAATTGAATGATAGGAATTGTTGCGGATAAAAGATTCGATGGAGCGAACGGACGGGTTTGCGCGGCGGACCTGATACGATACGTCCTCCAGGTCAATAAGCAAATAGATGGAGAAGTGATCCGATACTCCTGGTTTGAAAATATATTCGAAGAAACGGCCGAAGGCGCTATCAGCGAAATGAGATATGTCATCAGCCTCAGCGACAGAACGCGCCATCCCCTGGAACATTTCATCTTGTCCTGGCCGGGAAACGAGGTTCCGAGGATGGATCTTATTCACGCGGCCGGGAAATATGTATTAAAGAGTATGGGGTTGGAAAAAAATCAGGCCGTGATGGCTTTGCACGAGGATACCAACAATCTGCACCTGCATATTGTGGCTAATCGGCTCGATGAAGATGGCAACTTGGTCAGAACCGGGAACGGCTGGCCCATAAACACCATCCACAAGGCAAGTCGGGAATTGGAATTGAAAAATAACTGGACTCATCAGGATGGGGGAATCTATGAAATAAAAAACGGCCTGGTGGTTAAGTTTTCGGGCGAAAGAAATAAAATATCAAAAGCGGCCAGGGATTTTGAGACTTTTTCTGGAGAGGCCTCCGAACAAAGAAAACTACAGATGATTTGCGGCAACGTAATGCGGAAGGCCAAGACTTGGCGGGAAATGCATGAAAATTTGGCCAAACACGGCATAACGCTAAAACCCAAGGGGTCAGGCGGCCTCCTGATCGTTAATGATATTCAAGTGAAGCTGAGTAGCATCGGTCGGGAGTTTAGTTGGGGTAATTTGAAGAAGAAAATGGGGGAATACGAGCCCCCGGCCTGGGGAGAGGGATTAACGCCTGTCGAACCGGAGAAGTCTTCAATCATGGTTGGCAGTCTGCCTTTGATGCAGTTGAAAACATGGCCTCAATATAATGAAGAAAGAAAGGAACACTATAAAAAGTCTGCGGAATATAGAAAAGAGAGAGGCAAGATAAGGAAGGAATTATTGGAAAGACATCGTAAAAAGTTTAAGGATTGGGTTGATAGAGCCAATAAAGAAAGAAGAGAAATCATTAATAATGTAATGCTTCACTCTCAAAAGCGGAAGGAATTTAATCTTCTGGAAACTGAGCAGGAAATCCAGTTTTCTGAGATCAAAAGAAAGATCGAACAGGAAGCAAAAAAATTCAAGCAAGAATGGTCGAGATCTAAATATCAAAAATTTCCAAGTTATTTACAATGGCTAGATTTTAAGAAAGGCAATAAAATATTCGATGACGATTACGCATCTTACTATAACCGCCGAAATATGGGCATGATTGAACCTTCGGCTGGCGGCCAAGACGTCGATAGCGAGACAAGCTATCTTATTGCCGGGCAGGTGGCCTTTGTCGATTACGGCCGACTGGTTAAAATTATCATGGAAACGGAAGACGCGATATTGGCGGCCATGGAACTTGGCAAGGCCAAATGGGGGAAGATAAAAATTACGGGCGATCTTGAATTTAAAAGAAAATGCTATGAAATTACCAGGGGAAATGGTTTAAAGGGCATAAGCAACAAGGCATTTGATGTCATTTTTGGTTCAGAGGACATAGAAAGGGTGCAATCAATGGAAACGGAGACCCCCGTTTCCATTGAAGCCGAATTTTCCGCACCCTCTGAGGCGGAGCAGACGGAGCCCGGTGATGACGGGCCTAGCGGCGCTTTGAAAATGTAGAGAACTCTCTATTGGGTGTCATTGAACCCTTGGCAGTCTGAAGGCCAGCGGTCCCGGAGGGAGGAGGGAAGAGGGGTGTCCTCTCTTGTTCTCGTCATGCCTTAAAAGGCCACGGCAACAGAAAAACATTTTTTCATGAAAGCCTCCGTTTTTTAATCGCCCTATGATTTTACCACTGGTAACTCTTCCCAGCTTGAGGTCATTCGACCAGATTTCAAGTTCTGGTTCATATGCCAAGAGGCTTTGGGGCTCCCCTGGGCGGCAATCCACGTTGTCCCCCGGCCGTATTTCCCGTTGATCTCGTCCAGAGCCGCCATGAGGCCGCGTCGTCTGCTGTCCTGCTGCGGGGGGTCGAAAATATCTGTGGCCATCTTTCCGGGGGCTCTCAGGTCTTGAAGGAGTATCCCGGCTTTCTTATATTCCGGTCCTGACCGGAAGCAGTTGTCTAGAGCCTTGTGGGCAGCCTGGATGAAAGCCAGGGTGTCCGAGGTGTGACCACCCAGACTGACTGTTATCCCGGCCTGGAAAGGGTTTTCGATGTGCCAGCCGGTGGCTATATATATGGATAGGCTGCCCGCGACCAGACCATCGGCCCTCAACCTTTCGCCGGCGATGGAACAATGGTAGGCTAGAGCCTCCTTTAACTCTTCCTTATCGACCACCGATCGGCCGAAACTGCGGCTATTGAACAAGGTTTTTCGGTCTGAAACCTGGTCCTCTTCCATGCATTGGATGCCCTGGAGTTCCAGGATGGTCCTTTGAGCTAAGACGTTCAGCGTTTTCTTAGCCGTCTTGCTGTCCATGTCCCGCAGTTGTCGAGCCGTCCGAATATTTTTACTTCTTAGCCTTTCGGCCAGCCGACGACCGATACCCCAAATGTTTTCCACTTCCGTCCTCTCCAGGATATCCTCCAACTGGTCAGAATTGAAATCCAACAATAATACCCTGGAAGCCTTCTTGGCCCAGCGATTCGCCAGTTTTGCCAAGGTCTTAGTGGGCCCCAGGCCAACTCGGACAGGGATACCAGTCCATTGACGCACCTGGTCATGGAGAGCCCAGCCGACTTGCTCGGCTTGGGCGGCCATGGCAGGTAGGAAAGGAATGAAGGCTTCGTCAATGGAGTATTGATGGACCTCAGGGACCAGGCTGTTCATGGTTGCTATGACTCGCCTGGAAAAGTCGGCATAGAGTGAATAGTTTGACGAAAAAACGGTTACCCCGGCTTTTTTCAAGGCTCCAGCCACTTTGAAATAAGGTGCCCCCATCCGAAAACCCAATGCCTTGGCTTCGGGAGTCAGGGCAATCAGGCAACCATCATTGTTGGACAGGACCACCACCGGCTTGTTTTCCAGGCTTGGTCTAAAGACTCGTTCGCAGGAGCAGTAAAAACTCTGGCAGTCCACCAAAGCCCACATAGCTGGTTTAGGGTTGGTGGAGGACATATGTGACGACGCCCCAGATGGAAGCTTCCTCTTGGGAAGCCAGGTCTATTTCCGAATAGTCTGGATTCTCCGGACAGAGTAACATTTTCCCCTTGCGTTTTACCAGCCGCTTGACAGTCAATTCTCCGTTTACTATGGCCACCACGACCTTGCCGGCTGTGTGAGTCAAGGAGCGATCCACCACCAGCAAGTCGTTATTGTGGATGCCGGCTCCGACCATGGAATCGCCCATGACCCGTAGAAAAAATGTTGCCGCAGGATTTCGGACAACCATCCGGTGAAGGTCCAGGCTATCCTCGACATAGTTTTCGGCCGGAGAAGGCCACCCGGCCGGAATGGAGGTAAGCAGAGGTTGGCCCGACCGGTCCTTCACCAGATCGGCCGGGATCAAGACAGGTTGAAGAGTGGTCATCTCAGGCAATCGTGTCTTTCAATGCTTTAGCTGGTTTGAATTTAACGGCCTTGTGTGCTTTTATGACCACTGGATCACCGGTCCGGGGGTTCCGGGCAGTCCGTTTGGCTCGTTTCACGACTTCAAATACTCCGAGGCCGACCAGGGCTATGCGGCCGTCTTTCTTCAGGGTCCTAGTGGTCAAGGTCAGAAAGGCCTCCACGACTTCCTTGGCCATTGCTTTGGTAAGGCCGTTCTCTTTGGCGATTTTTTCAATGAATTCGGTCTTGGTCATGAGATTCTCCTTGTTGGGGTTATGAATCGGGTTACAAACTTACTTCTTGGCATCTTACCTTGTTTTGCCTCCAGCGCGGGGAGAAAACGCTTGGATAGGCAAATATAGATCGACTTCATGTTTCTCATTTCGAATTCTTCTCCCGTTATGACGAATACTAGGCGTCTTCCAAGTCGCCCAGTTGGTAGCTGACGACCCGGCTATCCTGGGATAGGCATCTCCCCAAGGCATCTCTGTCCTCAAGGGTGATCGGGGCTCTGCCTTTTCCTCTGATGCAGCTAAATTCCTGTTCGTGATTGCCACCCCCGAATATGCCCAATTTCAAATCCTCGACTATATCTATTAAGTCATCCCACCAAGCTTCGAGTTCAGGTTCAGTCAATTCGGGACGTAGCTTCAAACTGAATTCGAACATATATTCCTTGAATTCACCCAAATGCCGTTTTTTGCGAATGCGTTTGTTCATGATTTTCCTTGAGTTTCCTCCCGCAGGGATTCAGCGGCGGGGATATGCCGATAAATGGTCGCCTTGGAGACTCCAAGATAGATTCTTTCACAGCCGGCTGCCTTAAGCCCGTTCTTTTGGAGATCCAGGTTCTGCTCGTGGGTTGAAACTCGAGCGTAGCCGATCAGCATATTCCGTCCTGAAGGCTGCTGTTCTCAAAATTCGAGTTTAGGGTATCTCATTGAAAATATTAAATCAAGACTAATTTTGAGAACGGGAACCCCGCTCTTTTCCCCCTGATCAGGGCCTCTGAGGTCGCTCTCAAAAAACTGTTTTTTGAGAGAACTCCAAAGCGGGCTGTTGTCAATCTTGACTTTTTAAACGCCTTATGATGTAATAAAATTTAAGGTACTCAATATACCTTCACAGCGGTCGCACGCCCGTAGCCGTGTCTTTTTTGTCTTTCTGGCACGGCCGGGTGTGGACTGAATAAAATACCTTAAAGGAAATATGTCCGCAGTTCTGTGAGCTGTATTGAGCACCCGGCCTCTTTGATATAGAGGCCATCCAGTATATTTCTGGAGGGCGCTTCATGCCAGCATTGATTTTCAAGCCTCTCCTCATCAACAAATTTTCTTTTATCATCAAATATTTTAAGCATCGGCCATGCCATCGTGGTTTTGATGTTTTTTCCGTTATTGGCTTTCTCATCCTTTAGGGGGAGGATGTCATCCATAATCTTAAAGGGAGATGTTCATCATGAAGAACACGTTTTTTTTAAGTCTGATAACTGGAGTTTTGTTCTTTGCCGCTTGCGGGAGTTCTGGCTCTGAATTCGTAGGTCGGTGGGAAAGCGAAAGCGCGCCGTTAGGGATACCGCCAATTCTGATCATCACTCATAACGATGGTGATCAGTTCTCAATTATTATGAAATATAAGGGAAAAAATAACCAAGAATCAAAAGGCTTGGCTACTTACAAAGATGGATCATTAGATATAGGCAGACAAGTGTTATTGTCAATTGATAAAAGAACAGGGGAACTAGTATGGGCGGGAACATCGTATAAAAAGGTGCGTTCCGCGGATGAACTGGCCACCTTAGACACTTCCACCGAACAAGCGTTTCTAAACAGCCTTCAACAAATGGAAAAACATATGAAACCTGAAGAGCGAGAACAATTTCGAGATATTATCGGATCATTTTTATCCGAGAATTATCCAAGCTTGACATATGAAGAAAAAAATGACCATAAGCAACTGATTAGCTTATATGTTAAGCATAAAGAAAGCCGTTTCAGTAACAGCAAGGAATTGCTTTCAGCGCTGAATGGCCTTGACTATAAGGATATTTTGGAGCTAGGGGAACTGGCTCCAAAAATATTGGAAGATGATAAAAGGGTGGTTGCCGCTACAACCGTGCTTGAACAGTTAGCCTCAGCCGAAGAAGCCATAAGGACCGCACGGGATAACAATTTCGGATTTCAGATTTCCGATGTCAAGGGAATTGAACGATTGGCCCCCTATGGTTTCAGGCCTGACTCAAATGTGGCTATCAACATTCAACTTACGAGGGATGGCTACGTGGCTTTTGCCGGGCACACCACCCAGGATTCCACTATATCTTACAATAAGCATTACGGGAGTTTCAGGAGCTTTGGCCCTCTGAGGGCCACTTTGGACATGCCCTCCGGCGTCACACTCCCCACCACACTCACTGTCTTCGAGATGAACACCGACAGGCAGGCGACGGCAATCAAAATCTGCCAAGTGAAAGCCCACATGACAGCACATTCCCTTGCGCTTTCCAAACTCACCGGCGAATCGATTCCATACATCACAATGGGCACTTGCATAACACTGTATTAATACCTGCTTCGCCTGTGGGAATTGTGGTATGGCAAAAAAAGAACCATTAACCTTTGGCTACGAGATTCAACCAGAAAAGGCTGAAAAAGGAAGGATTTAGAATCAGGATAAGGCCATCCCCGTCCCTGGTTTATTTCCTCCAGAAGTCCGCACTCTGAACCATTGCCGCCAGAACATAAAAGGAGAACTCCCAATGCTAGCTTGCCCTCATTGTCAGAGTACTGTGGATAATGAAGCATTGACCTTATGCCCTTATTGCTACAAATCCATAAAAGACGAGATAGCTAACTCAAATTGCTCGTTTGAAAATTATAAAAATTATGTAAATTATGGGTTCCCCAGCGAAAGTGAGGCTTCACAGGTTGGGAATGCAATTGGGTCAGTATTTGGGATGGGAGCGGCAATAATCGGATGTTGCTTAGCTGGCTTATTTATTGGTGCAATGGCGCTTGAGTCTTCGGGAGCTACAATTTTTATTGCCATAGGCTTGTTTGTAATCATTCTCTTTTCATTAGAAAAGGATAGAGACAATAAGACGACATCTATCAGCAACCTTCCGGCTGGCTATGGATATATTTATTATTGCGCTGGCTATGGATATGCAATAAGCGTTAAAGAGCAGAAAATAATTATCATATCGAAAAGCAAGCAATTTACCTTTCCAAGAGAAAAAATTTTAAGCTACTCTTCGCATTCGCTTGCTAAAGGGACAGTTATCGGCGGGACCGTTGCGCAATCCATGAGAATTCAAATGGAGCTAGCCCAGGAAGGCTTCAATGAAGGTGGAATATTTTTCGAGATAGATGATATCGATAATCCAGTCTTACAAGTAAGGCATAAAATGGATGCTGACATAGAGCGGTCAGTCCAAGTTTTACGGCAATTTTTTAACGGTTCTTTGCCGGAGTTTGCCGAATACCTTAGAAATAGAAAAGCAGCGCAATAACTGATGACGAACAACAAAGAAGCCAGACCGCCGTATTTGCTATGGCTGCCTTGATTGTCAAGACACTTACTTTCTATTCAACGAGAGGTCGTTATGAAAACATTATTTTTATATTTTGGGTTCTTCTTCTGGCTTCTTGCGCTAGCACGACTCCAAATGGTACAAGTCTGCAAGATTGGTTTTCAAATATCGGTTCAAAAAATAAGAGTGGAAGACTGACTTTTTCCCTATTGGTGCGAAAAATAATCCCAGGTGCAATAATAAATATATGCATGGTATATACGGAAATGTAACAGATATGGAGGTTGCTTTTTAACGTTGCGATAAATAGAACCCGAAAAATCACGAAACTTGTTGACATTTTTATGACTTTGCTCCTGGTTGTGTTTGTATTTTTACGGCATCCGCTGAAAGGGTTCATAATTCTTACAAAGGTTACAAAAAAGGGGACAAGACCAAAGGAAGATTACTAATTATAGAATAAAGACAAAAGGCTACATTGTTCCTGTTATTGAATTGGACGGTGACTATTACAGGCTTTTGCCAGGATATCACTCCGGTTTAGGAGCAACATTTTAGATTTTCCCTTGCTGTGGGTGAAACAAGATGTTCTGGTAAAGAGTTGCCTTTGTTCGACAGTCGGATAGAATTATGCCATGCTGGCGGTGACCAAAAACAAATAAGAAGCCGCCTAAAAGGCCGAAAATGACGGGAAAAGACCGTATCGAGCCTAGCTTTAGGACTCTGGCGTCTTAACTCTGAACTATTATTGTTCAGATCAAAAAGGAGTAATCTCAATGCTTACTTGTCCTCATTGTAAGAAAACTGTGGAAAATGCAGCTTTGACCTTTTGTCCTCATTGCGACAAATCTTTAAAGGATGCAGCGAAATTGGCCTGGCCTGGCTCAACGATGCAACTGGATGCCAGGATAGCCCAAAAGTTTTTAAACTTTAATGAAATGATTACTCCAGTTCTAGTCAAAATCATTTATTGGTTAGGCGTGGTATTGGTGATTTTATGTGGAGTGAATATGTGTTCTACAGGAAAAGCATTATCTAAATTTGGCGGAGGTGGTTCTCTAGTTATCGCTGGCTTAGCAATGATTATTCTCGGTCCAATTCTTGTGAGAGTATGCTGTGAAAGCATGATTGTTTTGTTTGAAATCCATAAGAATCTCGTTGAAATCAACAAAAAGACCAAATAAGAGTGCCACATGAAAAAATTTATTCCCATCGTTTTGATCATATTCCTATCCTCCTGTGCCAATGCTCCTAAAACGGGCCAGGGCGCGGCTATCGGGACCGTGGCCAGCACTGCGGCTGGAGCCATCATCGTCAATACCCAGGATCAGAAGGATGGTACATCTTTTTCATCCAAGCCAGGCAAGTATCTCGATTCCACGACCTTTCCCGGAAACTATTATGCATGCATAGGTAAGGGGAAAACACGGTCAAAAAGTGACTGCCGCGGTTATCTGGATATCCAAACGATCTATGTTTTTAACTCTGACGGGACTGGATCATTAGAATGGGGGCCTCATAGAAACCCTTTAAACGATCCATTTACTTGGACCCATCAACCGGGAAACATTATCCAGATTGTTTATACAGGCAAGGGCAATGGACCAATCAAAAAGGGTCAAAAAGAAACCTTTACCCGAGAGGAATCCAATATACTGAAAGGCGGCGGATTATACTACAAGAAGCGTTAACAGTTTAAAGATATAGACTATCGCCAGGTCGACCGTTGGCAGCTTGGTTTTCTGCCGCCTCCTACAGCTATGGCCGTTATAGCTGCCATACTCTAGGATTGATATCGCGCGGCAACTTCTGTGCGCGCGATTAAGCGAATAGATTCATGGGGGAAGAATTTTTTCTAAAAAATTTATTTTTGTTTTAGGTATTTATGTCTTGGCAAACCTCGCTTATCCAGCTAAAGAGACCGGTTCGCGATCAGGACCCATGCCATCGTTCAAAGTAGCAGTTTACTTCACCATCCATCATAACTAAAAGGGATAGACCGGAGGAGCGGAAGCGTCTCTAACCCATTTGTCAAACTTCAATAAGAACCGGCTCACGGTCCATGGGCTTATACATTGTCGTGGCATCGGCTAAGCCCCTGGTGACAGCCACATTGTAAACCTGGGTCTTCCCGATCTTACCTTTCCGTCCGGCCCTATGGATGTGTCCGCAGATGACCAGATGGGGCTGATACTTGGCAATGGCTTCCCAGAGAGCCTGGCTTCCGTTCTTGTCGCCTTTGTCGCGGCCGTCACAAACGCCCCAGGGCGGGCCGTGGGACAGCCAAATTGACGGGACCGGTCTATCCTCCAGAAGACCCCTTAGGACTTGGGACAGGAACAATTCGCCCTCTTCCCAAGCCCAGCCTCCGCAATAATAGGGGGTCCAGGAAAACAGCAGGACATCATCGACTATTCGATCTGTCCCATAGCATAGATTCGGCGGACCATCGAATTTATCAACGAAATCATGGTTCCCGAGGGCCAGATAGACCGGCCGGTCCAAGGCCTCGACCCAGCGGGAAAATTCCCCTTCAAGCCAGGGACGTTGCAATTCAGGTAGGTGGGATCCGCCTGGGCATACGTCACCGGCGATCATAACGCAATCCGCCCGGGACACATCGAGGTCTGGAAGGCGGCCGTGCGTGTCGGATAAGGCCAAAATGCGGCGCTTTAACCTGGCCTTCATGGGATTGGTATTCCTTTTCTCTTCCGGATGAAGTCAGCTAAAGAAAACAAATTTCCCGGCTTCCTTCCAATGATACGGGTATCCTGATTCGGGATCTGTCGTAAATTCAAGTATATCGGTGTATAGACACACGAAACGATCAAAGCCCCTGCTTTTGTGATAATGACCGAAATACCATTTTTTGTAAACGAGGCGCTGTTCGATGGTTTCAAGCCATTCTTCCGTCCTATGAACACCGTGTCTTATCTTAATAAGTATGGAGAAGTCCGTAAAGGTGTTCATTTTGTTAAGCTCTTTGAAAAGCTGTGTCGGACAAGTGTGGGAGAGTATGGCGTCGATCTTCCAGTCCTCTTTTTCCAGCCGCGCTTCAACCCGAGCCCTGATTTCGTCAGTCGGCTCCTCATCCTCCCACCAACCGCACCAGCCATCTTCCCTACGGTGCTCAATTCGAGAATTTTTGTCGATGGAGTGCGCGCCGCCGATAGGCATGGTCCGGATACCATTCAGATCATAGATTTCACCGCAACGGGCAAAGATTAAGTTGGGAAACTCTTCTTCAGCGTAGGCTGTTCCGCCCTTCCAGGATATCTCCCGGTATGTAGGGATATTCTCGGGCCGTATTTCGTGGTTTCCGTGGACCGCAAAAATGGTGATGGGAAATTGGGCAGCCTTTTCTTTTAAATCATGATCCCGTTTGTCAGCGTAGAAGTTAAAACAGGCATCGCCGAGAAGGATCAGTATATCCTCCCGCGTCGTCTTACAGGTGCGGGTAAAATTGTCAATGACCCATTCTTGTCCGTGAAGATCGCCGGTTATGTAAATGGCCATGATAGTCTCCTAAATTTCGATGATGACGGGCATACCGTCCCAGGCGTTGCCTGCATCCAGAATCGAGACGTTATAAACTTCCGTCCTGCCGATCCAGCCATGGCCGGCTCCAATATGGATGTGGCCGCAGATGAGTAGACGGGGCTGGCAGGCCTTGATGGCCTTCAGGAGGGCAACGCTCCCGGAATGATGCCCATACATTCCTTTGGGGCCGTCACATACCCCCCAAGGCGGGCTATGGGTCAACCAAATCTCCGGCGTCATTTTTTTACTCTCCAAGATTACTTGGAGGTATTCAGCTAGGGTTATTTCATCTTCCTCCCAGGCCCAGCCGGCGAATTTGGGCGTCCCGGAAAAAAAGAGTACGTCATCGACGATGCCGGCCGTCTCATATCGCAAATTCGAAGGAGGCCGAAAGTCGCCAACGCAATCGTGGTTGCCTAGGACCAAGTAGGTCGGTAGGCCCAAGGCCTCGATCCAAGGACAGAAAACATATTCGAGCCAAGGTCGTTGCTCCGCCTCCGTGACCAGTCCTGGCGGCGTAATATCGCCGGCGATCATAAGGCGGTCAATGCCGGTCGGATCCAGGTTCGGCAAGCGGCCGTGGGTGTCGGAAAAGGCAAGAATACGCATTTGAGGGCCTTTGGGCGCTAAAAAAGCTGATGGGGCCCTCTCATTTTCGGATCTACCAAGGGCGTCGGGGCCAGGTCAATCATCTTCGCTATCCAGATAGCGTCGTCTACTAAAAAGATCCGAGTCCGGTTCCCATAGCTCTGATTCCCGCAGGGCTTCTTCTATTTCCTTTTCGGATTGTGCCTTCCTTTGATCTGCCTTGCGTTGTTCTTTATATTTCTCTTCTTCTGTCTTGGACGGCTCCAGGGGTGGACTTTTTTCACTCCATTCAAGTAAGGCTTCTTCCAAACGGAGGTCGGAAGGGGGGTCCTCTGCTTCGGCCTTGGATGCCCTCCGGGCGATATCATCCGCGTAAAAAGGTCCCATGGCCTCCGCGGCGGCCAATCTGGCCTGAAAAATGTCATAGGCCTCCTGGAGAGTCTCCAGTCCGCTCTCGTGTTTGCGGAGCAACATGTTGAACTTAAGGGCCACCGCTTCCCCAGGACCTAATTTTGTCAAAGAGACGATGGAATGCCGCCTGGAAATGGTTTGAGTCCAGGGGTCGTCACAATACATAAAAATTCGGTTATTGCAGTTATTTATAAAACTCTCGATCTTCTCTGCCCGAAGGCCGCGCTCGAAAAGAGAAGAGACTGACTGAAAAGCGGCGATGAATATATTATTGAATTCCCTTGATTTAGCTACAAAAGCATTGTCGTTCAGAGAATTGTAACTGCTGAAATCCACAAAATCTTGAAATTCGTCCATCACCGCGAAAGTATATTCTCCTTCCGGTATGTCCAAGCCTCTGGCAAACACAGCCTTGTAATACTCCTCCAGGCAGAACCGGGTGAGATCTTCACCGGCGAGGCCAGAGCGGGGACCGAACCGGAGGACGACAATTTTTTTCTGGTTATAGATCAAATTTTCGAGATCCAGAGCCCCGTTCTCAGCAGAACAGAACCCTCTCTTGATACCCGGGGCTTGCAGGATCGCCTGGAGGGGGTTGCGGGTCGAATAAGTCCGCCATTCCGCCTGCTCATCATAATGGTCAGACCTTTTTTTTGTTCCAATCGGCACCCAAAGGCATGGATGGAAGCAATTGCTTTTTATCTGCTTGATCAGATTGTTTTCTTTAGGGCTTTTGGCCAGCGAAATGAATAATTTAAACAACTCGGCGCAAAGTGGAAAATCCGACAATAAATTGGCTATTAGCTGTAAAGTCGGAGTAAATCGGAAATCGTGAACCGCCAAATGGCGGAGAACTTGAACAAACTCCGTGGCAACCTGGATACCGGCTTGATAAAAAGACATGTTATGACCGGGACCAATGTCCCTAAGCGTGAGTTTATAAAAAAAATCATAAACTTTCGCATCATCCAGCCCAGCCAAAAAATTAATGGGAGTGGCTTCAGGTCCGACGCCAAGTTCGACGACATCGTTCTCGCGCTTTAAGTAAGAACAAAGGGCCCGAATTCTACTCGTCATGTTGCCCTTGATATCGATTATTAATCCCGCGAAACCACCGGCAATCAAATTAAAAAGCATGGGGAAAATAACCCCCAAAGATTTTCCCATTCCCGTTGCGCCGATGATGCTTGTGTGTAACTTGCCTTCTTCAAAGGAAATTTTTTGTCCACTATCGAATTGAAGTAACGCTCGACCAGAGGACGCTGTCTCTGGGGAAAAATAGCCCTCAATCATGATGCTCCTCCTTTTGATCTATTGCAGATAACAATGTATCTATAAATAACTTATACTGCACTTCCTCAGTTTTGTCAACCTTTTTATATCGCTAATTTAGTGTTGGCATATTAATCAATTAAATCAAAAAATATTATTTATAGATATTTCGTTACTTGAAATTTATCATATTTGTTGTATAATAAGAACCATGACTTTTCCAGCCGCTTTTTATAACTTGACGTTTGATCGAAGACTTCGCGATGGTCTGATCTGGCCGGACTCCAAAAATTCTTTCTCCGATGAAGACTTTTTGAAGTTCACCCTCCAAGAGAATCAATCTCTGTTCGATTCCTTAATTGAGGATGAAGGACTTATGGTCCCCGAAGGCTGGACCATTGACAAGCTTCGGGCTGAGTTCTTCTTCTATCTCCTGACCCAGGCCGGACGTCGGCGCCCGGGCCTATTTCCAGTTCCCGACCTCTGCCTGGCAGCTTTCAATATCCTCGAAGCCAGGCACGATCTTTCTAAAAGCCGCCTGGTCTGCCTGGACCTGGCTCTCCTGCCCGTGGCGGTCCTGGCCACCGGCTGGGGGGCTCAAATTGCCCCGTCATTGGGCTCCTGGCCGAAGGATCTGCTGAATATTACGGGTGATCGGAACTTGGAAGAGGCCCTGATTCTGGCGAGTGACCCTCTGAAGCTGACCGAGGACTATCCGGATTTGCTTGATGATCTGGCCAAGGTCAAGGGAGGGATCATTTTTTGTCGCTGGGATTTTTTAGGAGTCACCCTTCACAGCCTGGCGAGACTGCAATGGCTGGGTACCGGTCTTATCCGTTCCCTGGTCCAGCTTCCGCGCCCCAGCCGTCAAAGCGCGGTTTATTACCCCGCCCTGGTTGAAATCGGCCCCAGTCCCCTGGAGGCCCCTTTGATCAGACTGGCGGACGTGCGTGAGAGTTCATCCGGAGAACTCTCCCAGGCTGAAGTTTTGGAAGCCGTCTTTGACCAGGCGGACCAAAGGAAATCCCTGGACGTCACCCCGGAACAACTTGTCAAGCAGGAGGAAAAAGACTTCACCCCGAGGCGATTCTTGGCCGACCCCCAAGGCATCGGTGAAGTGGCTCTAAGTAGGTGCGCCAAGCTACTCCGTTGTCAAGCCCGTAGGTCCAAGGTAAAAGAAGAGACCGGTTCTTTCGCCTGCCGGGAAATATTCCTTTCCCAATTGGATGACATAACGGGCTTTGTGCAGCCCGGCTCTGCCCAACTGGTCAAACTTCAGGGGTTCAACCAAGAAGGCCGGGAAAAAAAATACCTTCTCCAACAGCATGACATTTTGATGTGCTATCGAGGGTCAGAAGCCACCATCGGCCGGGTCGGCCTGATGGCCACCAAGCCGGAGGAGCCGCTGATCACCGGCCAGACCCTCTGCATAGTTCGGGTCTTTGACGGGGATCCGATATGGCTTTATTATTATTTGCGCCAGGAAAAATTTCGGAAACTGGTCTTGAGCCGGAGTAGTGGTAGCAAGATGCTGACGGTCAACTTGGAAGATCTGCGTAAATTGGCCGTTGTCCAGCCTGGTCCAACCCAGACGGCCGTGGTTGGCCAGAGACATGAAAATATTCTGGTTATAATGGATAGTATGAGGCAACTAGCAGGCCAGGCCCACGAAGAATTGAGTGCCCTGGATCGTTCTGTCTCCTGATTCCTTAGCCCTTCTTTAAAAACAGAAGAGGTTCTAGTTCACGTCTGGTCATTACATTGCTGGGTTGATACGGCGTTTCCCGCTTTCAAGTTCCGAAACTCTGGTTTGCACGACGTCTAAGAACGACAGATCGTTTAACCATTTCCCCCCTGCCCGCACACGACCTTTGTATCGATTGTATTTGCAGCACAAGCCCTGCACATTATGTATCCACTTAACTTCCGAGCGTTATCGCGGGGTGGTCAAGGCGGGATCTCCCGCCTTGCATTGCGACAAGCCCGTTCGGGCGCGGAGCAATGTGAAGCTTCGCAGAACAAGCTAGTGCATTTGAGACGCGGGAGCGGCTCAAATGCCAGCTTGTCCCTAATTGCAAAATAGGGAAGCGTGTGCCTCTTTCAGAGAAAATGTATGCCTCTGGCAAGGGAAGTGTGTGCCTCTTTCAGAGAAGATGTATGCATCCGGCAGGGGAAGCGTGTGCCTCTTTCAGGGAAGATGTATGCCTTTGGCAAGGGAAGTGTGTGCCTCTTTCAGAAAAAATGTATGCCTCCGGCAAGGGAAGCGTATGCCTCTTTCAGGGAAGATGTATGCCTCGGCTAGGGGAAGCGCGTGCCTCGGGCAAGGAAGATGTATGCCTCCGGCAGGGGAAGCGTGCGCCTCGGACATGGAAGATGTATGTCCCGGCAAGGGACGCGTGTGCCTCGGACAAGGAAGATGTATGCCTCTTTCAGGGGAAACGCGTGCCCCTTTCAAAGAAAAGGTATGCCTCTGGTGAGGGAAGGCGTACGCCTCTTTCAGGGAAGATGTATGCCTCTACTGGGAACAGCATATGTCTCCGGCGAGGAAAGTGTATAGCCACATCTAGGGAAGACGCAGACTGGCTAAGCGCTCAATTTGTCGCTATTTTGGTATTTTAAAGACGGAATAGCCGTGCGTATCCAGCCGGTGCATTTTTCTTTTGTGGTGGTTCCCCGGTGGTGCCCCGGCCCCTAAAAAGCCTCAAAAGGCCAACCGAAAAGTCGATTATAATCATCACGATTGCCTACTCATTTCAAAATTCCTTCCAAACTTCGGGCGGCTATTTTTTTGGTTTCAGGGGCGAGATGGGCGTACCGCATGGTCATCTTGAGGTCGCTGTGGCCCAGAAGCTCGCCAACCATATAGAGAGGCTCCCCTTTCTGCACGAGCCAACTGGCGAAAGTATGCCTTAAACTGTGGAAAACGACCTTCTGCCGGCGGTCGGTCAGGCCGTCGTTAAGGCCCAGAGCCTTAACCGTGCTGGCGAAGGTGTGGGAAACTCCCCACTGACACGACCCTCCGGCTCCGCCGGGAAAGACCAGAACGGTTTCACCCCGGCTGATGGTGCGGCGTTCAAACATCTCCCGGATCTCGGCCGTGATGTAGGCGTGGCGGTTGCGCTTATTCTTGGTGTCCTTGACAAAAATGACGCCTTCCTCCAGGTTGATGTCGGCCCAGGTCAAAGCCAGGCATTCCCCGGCCCTAAGGCCGCTGAAGAGCGACAGAAGAGCCAAGTCGTGGACATCCTGGGAACGTTTTTTCAGGGCGGCCAGGAGTTGGACAGCTTCGGTCTTGCTTAAAAAACGATCCCGCTTATTGTCCTGGCGCGGTCTTTTGACCTTGGCCGAGGGGCTCTCCCCCCGGACGATGTTGAGTTCCCGGGCGGCGTTCCAAATAATGGAAAAAACAGCTAGGGCGTATTCAATGGTTCGGGGGCTTTTGCCGGCGGCCAACAGGGGGGCCAGAACCATACGTTCGAGATGGCCGGTCCTGATCTCAGCTAAGGGCAGGTCGGCCAGAGGGGCCAGCCAGCGCCTCCTGAACAAGGCCTCCGCAGTCAGCGAGTGACGTGACTTGTTCAGGCTGGCCTTGGGCAGGTAGTCTCGCTCCCAAAATTCGGCCAGGGTGGTGGTTTCATGGTGGGCCAGTTCCTGAGCCTCGGCTTCGGCGGACCTTTTCTCTTGGCCGGCAGCCCTCATTTCTTTCAAAGTCTGCGGACCCTGGCCGTTTTTATGGTTCCGCCGGAGTTCGGCCAAGAGTTCTTCGCACTGGGCCTGGTTGGCCCCTCCGCTCCACCAGCCCACGGCTTCATTTACATTCCGGCCTTTTAATTTATACTGAATGCACCAGTAGCGGTCGGGCCGTTTGCCGTGCTTGCGGGTTTCGTGTTCGCGGTAGCGGATGCCGCGGCCGGCGGTGATCCAGGGGGCCATGAGGGTTCCTTTCTGGTCGAAAAATGACCGAATGATTAAATGAAATCGGATATCATTAGGTCAAATTTTATACTCCCATTGTACTACTTTTTCGATTTATATGCAAGGAAACCGAGTGAACCCCTGTGAAAGAAAATTAGCAATAACATATTGATAAAAATTATATTTATTTGATTGAGGTGAAGGGGAGTGAAAGCGGGTGAAGGCCTAAAAAATTTGACTCTTAATCATTAGGTTACAGGTTCGATTCCTGTGCAACGCACCAATTAAAACAAGGGGTTAGCGAAGAAAAATCGCTGGCCCCTTGAAGCTTTTGGGGGGTTGGGAATCACGGGGGAATCACCAAAAAAAGAGCCTGGCCGGGGTTGTCACCCCAATACGGAAAGAGCCCCGGCCGAAACCGGGGCTCTCTGTAGGCGCTTGTCCGTACGCTCCGCCAGGTTCCACAGTTTCTCCCGCGTCAGTTTGGCCCCGGGGACTGAAAGGCCAGACGGCATAAGCACCTGGGAGCCCAGGATGCCGCGCTTGCGGGTATAGTCGTGGGTCAGATCAGTGCGTTCGTCGTGCAGGACAGCACCGGCCTGATAGGCGGCTGCGGCGACCGACGAGCGGCCCCGTCCCCGACTGATGGGAGTGACCTGGCAATGAAAATTTTCGGAAACGCACATGTTTGCCGTTTCTTACGCCCCCCGCGTAGGGGCGAACCGGAGAAGGCCGTAGGCGTTCTCCTAGGTTCGCTTTTCAGTCGCGTAGCTCCTGAAAAGATTGTTTCGCTGATTGCGGAAATATTGCCTGGGTAGGCTGGTCGAGGAATTTGACCTGAGTGGCCACGGGAAAAGTATGGCATTACCTGAAGCTGAAGTCAACCATAATAAAGTAGGAGGCGAAATTGGGATTATATAGCGCGGGGATGCGCCGGGGATCGGGCGGG
>Ga0082212_10003490_pt1 | contig 22275 bp, 24 predicted proteins | sample TergutNt197P3_FD_71548 | JGI IMG/M metagenome (GOLD analysis project Ga0082212, IMG submission 71548) | Neocapritermes taracua P3 segment gut microbial communities from Petit-Saut dam, French Guiana - Nt197 P3 | ecosystem: Host-associated > Arthropoda: Insects > Digestive system > Gut ...
TATCCTTATCCTTGACAGTGAACCCCTTGGGGTCCACCGAAACAATGAATGTTTTGTCCTTGTCGTATTTTTTTGAGATCAGCTGATGTATCGCTGTGAGCGCCGAGTTCATGCCGTTCCTGTCGATTATCTTGTTGGGATCGTTGAATACGACGACCGGCCTGCCGCTGGTCTTGATGAATTCGCCTACGTCCTCTATCATCGTGCCGAGCCCGTATATGTTAAAGTGGCTCCCGAGCATTTTTATCTTCAGCGTCAGGACCTTGATGTTGCTGTTCCTGAACGTTTCTATCATCGTCTTCTTTTTTCCGGTGGTCACTATCAGCACATTGCAACCTTCTTTGTCAAAAGTTGAGATCAGATCGTTCACTGCGTCCTGGCTGCTTTGGAACAGGACGTACGACCTGCCGAACTGCAGCCCTCTCTCTGCCAATGTGGCCTTGGGCCCTCTCAGGCCGGGTTCAGACGGTTTTATTGTGGTGACAGAGATCTCTCCGGGCTCGGTTCCGTCAGCTTGTAACGCGTCTATGCTCTCCATGAGGTCATGCGCGGTAAAGGGCTTATCGACGCAGCCTTTGATCAGAGAATTGTCCTGAGGCACCTGCCTGTTCCTGCTCCGGATTATTACCACGGGAATATTTATCGGGGGGGCGCTGCTCTGCATCCTGTCCAAAAGTGTGAGCCCCTGCCCTTTCTGCATATCGATGTCCAATAGGATCAGGTTCGGACGGAAGGATGCAATGGAAGATAATGCCACATCGATAGATAGCGCGGTCTCGACCGTATGGCCGGCATCGGAGACCACCTCTGTCAGGATCTCCTGGAGGGCAACATTGTCATCCGCGATCAGAATCCTCATCCTTTTTACTTCCTTTTATGATGCAGGTAATACCTTAACCGCCCTTGAACTATATTAAACAAGTGAAAGAAGGCCTTGGGCCTTCGTAAAGACGCATACCAGATACGAGCCGGGGTTTACTGTTTCCTGCTCTCTTTGGCCTTGGGCCTGAGGTTGCTGTATCCGCATTTGCGACATTTGTCCGCCTTTTTGGGATTTGTCGCATAGCAATTCATGCATACGGATTTCTCCAGGAGCCTGTGCTCGGCCTCTTTAAAACGTGCCATTTATCTGTTCCTCTGGCAGTCACGATTATTAAAGTATTATTTATAGGTTCGTCACAATGGAAAATGCTGTCTTATCAAGAGACTTCGTGAACGCCAAGTGCTGAGAGGAACTCCGGCAATTTAATTCCTGCTTTGAGGAGGGCCATTGTACATTCAGTATATTGTGCAATACACCTATATTAAATTCCGTATAGCTGAAAAATACACCTACATTACAAAATGATTACAGAGAAACCTCTGCCTATGTTCAAGGTATTGGTCGATCAGATATATCATAAGGAGAAATGCGCCCTTTGCTGAACGAAGTCCTTTATGACCTTTTCATTGGTCTGCCCCATCATCTCATGCGTTACGAAATCGGGAGACAGCTCATCCACCAGTAGTTTGCAGCCGTTTCCGGAGAACGGCCTGTGCTGGTCTATTTTCAGCACATGGGGGTATACCCTTGCAATGGTCTCCGCCATGGTCTCGCCTGGAGGCTTCGCGGCAGGCACAAAGGTCCTCCTGTACTCAGCGCTTGTGCTCACGTGGAGATGCACTGTGCCTATCCTCTCCTTCATCTCGTCTGGGTATCTGCCGAATATCTCCAGCAGCCTCTTCACGCATGTCTGTTCGTCGTAAGCGTCCGGCAGCGTGTTCATCATATGCCCTGTGTCAAGACAGAATCCCCAGTTGTCGAACTCGAGGCGGGATGCCATGAACTTATACTCCCAGGGATCGAGCAGTTTGAGCCCCGGCCACCACAGGTTCTCGAATGCCAGCTTGAACGGCGGTTCGCTGCCTTTGAATCCGGATACGACGCGGTTCATCATTTCACAGAATTCACCCAGGATCTCCCTGCTGTTGTCTGTCTGCTCCCTCAGCATCGCTTCTTCCATGTTCGTGCTGCCTGCGTGGAAGACGCCGTATGCAGGTTCTATCTCGGAAGCAAAGGTTATGGCATCCCTGATGTTGGCAACGATCTCGTCCCTGTCCCTGCCGAAGAGAACGTGTTTAACGCTGTCCCCATTGAATTCGCTCGTGTCCGCCAGGCCCATCCATCCGCTGTACCAATCGACGGCATAGGGAAGATGGACCGAGGGAGAGACCTTTTTGTATATTTGGGGAACTTTTTCGAAGAGGGTGAATAATTCCACTCCGTCGCACCCGATGTCCCTGAGTCCCTCTCCGCCACGGGGGAGATCTTCGACGGGCTGAAGGACGGAATAGCTGAAAAGGTGTTTCATATTTTTGCTCAAATGAGTTCGAACGCAGCGTTTATCGCCGCTTCTATTGCAAGTATCTTCGTGTCTGCGCTCCCCACGATGATTATGTCGTTCTGCGTTATTCCGGTCTCCTTCCTTATCTTATATGCAAGATCGGGGCTCCTTTCGTCAATGTTCCAGTCAGGCGGTATCATCAGGACCCCTTCCCTTATTACGACCGTGGTGCATCCGATGGCCCCGGCCTTTATGCCGGCGTCCCTCTGCTGCATCCCGTTATGGACCTTGTCCGCAACCCCCATCACAAGGACGCTTTGCGAACATTCTCCGACGGTCGATCCGCCGAGCTCGACATCCACCACTTTTATGGGGATCTGATTAAGAAACGCCTGCCCCGCTTTTGTGATGGTTATGCCGGTCTGTTTGACCAAGATGAAGTTCCATTCTTTCAGAGTATCTATGATCCTTCTCATGCTGCCTTCGCCGATGCCTACCATCTCCGACAGCTTCTTTCTGCCCAGCCTTCTGCCGTCGGACAGAACATGAAGGGCCCAGTAGATGCTTGCATCAGAGAACCTGAACATCGGCCCGAATTGAGGAACTTCCATTATCTTCATCGTCGATACCCCCGGATGGTGCTGCGTCAGAACGTTCTGACCTTCCCGTTGATGATAAGGTCTGTAACTTTATCTATGTTATCCAACCATTCCGTTGAGATCGCTTCGGCTTCGGCCTTCCACTTCGGAAGCTTGGGGTTTTTGTCGGCATCAACGGTCACTATGTCAATGGATGCGTTGAGTGGCTCGGATATCGGCTTCCCTATCTGCGAAAGGAGCCTTACGCGTATCTCAGCGTCCCCTCCGATGTTCTTCGCGATGTCATCCGCTATGAGTTTGGACATTATGTTGTATATCTTCCCTATGTGCGTGACGGGGTTCTTTCCCGAAGTGGCCTCCATCGACATCGGTCTGTACGGAGTTATCAGGCCGTTGCACCTGTTGCCCCTTCCCACCGATCCGTCGTCGCCCATTTCCTGGGACATGCCTGTGCATGTCAGATAGAAGACCTTTCTCCTATAGTCGTCCCCGGTGTTGACGAATAGGTCGATATCTACCTTCTGAGACCCTGCGATCTTCAGTGCGTTGTCAAGCGTAGAATCGTAAAGCTGCTCGACCGCAGATTTGTATGCGGTGATATCCTCTATGTACTTGTCCACCATGGCGCATGCGACCGTCATTGTGACCTTGTTGCCGATCCTGGATGCCATCACCTTGACGTCCTGCCCGCTTTCGGGAAGTTTCTTCTTCAGTTTGCCGTTTATGTACTCCTCCGTTCCAAGGACGAGTTTCTCCGTTATCGAGAACGGAGCATAGCCGACTCCGAAGGAAGTGTCGTTGGCGAGGTGGCCGGATGCTTTGTACACTCCGGTAAGATCGTCCGACCCCATACCCAGTTTCGCATCGAGTATGATCTCCGAATTGGCGTCGAGGTTGGGGAATGTCTTGTCCATGTATTTCCTGGCCGCTGCAAGGGCGGTCGGTTTGCATGGAAGGGATTTGATCTCTTTGGCGGTCTTGATGCTGGTGGTCGTGCGGCCTACCAAAAGGATGTATGCGGGATCTATGATCGTGCCTCCGCCGAATTTGGGAGCGGACTCGCCCGCTGCTATTTGAGTTTCATCCGTGTTGTGGTGAAGGATGTGTCCGTACTCTTTTATGTACATTTTGCAGAGTGCTTTGCTGACCTCTTCCGCAAGTGCGTCCGCAACGCTGTCCGGATGTCCTATCCCTTTTCTTTCTACTATCTCAATATTCCTTTTCGGCAGCGGAACCTCGTCGATGCCGGCTACGTGAATGTTCTTTTTGGCCATTTTCATTCCTTCTTGGTGCACCATAAAATCAGTGTAATGAAATACATTAATATTTTCTTATTAATAAAGTAATTTGAACCACATATTCTTATAGGAATATTTTATTATCATCTTGTGAAATTCCCGCCCGTGTCGGAGATACGCAGACTTAGGAAGAGCCTAGACATAACCCAGACCGAGCTTTCAAAAGAGTCGGGGATAAGTCAGAGCACTATTGCAAAGATAGAGAGGGAGCGCATATCCGCAAGCTATGAAACGGTGGTCGCATTGTTCGGTGCTCTGGAAAGGATGCGGCAGACGAATATGCAGGATATGCGGGCGATCGACGCCGCTTCGAAAAAAGTGATCACCATACAGAGCAATGAGAAGGTCCATTCGGCCACGGAGCTCATGCGCTCTACCGGGTTCTCGCAGCTCCCTGTCCTGTCGGGAGATGTACCGGTCGGAAGCATTTCCGAGCGCAGCATATTCAATCTGCTGAGGGCGGGGAGGACCATGGACGAACTGAAGGACACGGTGGTCTCCGCGATCATGGAGGAATCCTTTCCCCTTGTGAACGAGAACACCCCTTTGTCCTCTGTGACCTCTATCATGACGGACTGCGACGCTGTGCTTGTGTTCAGAAAAGGGAAGGTGGTGGGAATGATAACCGACACGGATCTTCTCAAACTGATCTGATCCTGTCCTTTGTTATTTTATAAAGATCCAGATCGTTGGGCACTATTGAATTTTCAAAGACTGCCCCGGCTTCTTTTTCGATGACGCCTTTGTCGTCGTATCTATTGCTCACATGGATCAAGAACAGCACCCTGCAGCCGCATTCTTTGGCCGCCTCCGCCGCCTGGAGGGAAGTGGAGTGCTTATGGTCTGCCGCAAGCTTCGACTCCTTGCCGGAAAAGGTGGATTCGTGTATCAGCACATCCGCTCCCAACGCTGCATCGGATAACTCTTTGCAGGGTGCGGTGTCCCCCGAATATACCAGGCTGCAGCCGGGCCTCGCCGGTCCCATGATCATCTCCGGGGTCACTCCCCCTACGGTCTCGCCGTTCTGCAGCCTCGAAAAATCCGGCCCGGGCCTGAGACCCAGATCCACCGCCTTCTTCTTATCGAACCTGCCTCTGGCATCATTCTCTGAGAGCTTGTACCCCAATGAAGGCACGGTATGGTCTGTGGCGAAAGCAGATACTTCAAATCCGTCGAACCCCATCCGATCGCCGTGTGAAAGCTCAACGATATCGAGTTCGTAACCTATCTCCCCTTCGCATGCGGAAAGGACCGCGAGGAGAGCATCCCTCATTCCATTCGGGCCGCACACCCTGAGCTTATCCTTTCTGCCGGACAGCCCCATTGTCTGAAGAAGGCCCGGAAGCCCCAAGAAATGGTCACCGTGCATATGGGTGATGAATATCCCCTTTATTTTCATGAAAGAGAAAGGAGAGATCATCATCTGTCTCTGGGTACCTTCGCCGCAGTCAAAAAGAACTATCTCTGTGCCGCAACGCAGCGCGACGGAGGGCATCGCCCTTTCCCTTGAAGGGATGCTTGCCCCGGTCCCAAGGAACAGGATCTCCAACATTTCCACCAATCAGTAGACCTTGTCAAGCTCTCTGCTTGTCTTCGTTTCTTTTTTGAATTCTTTGTAGTGTTCTTTGCAAAGCTGCGCGCTTCTCGCTCCCTGATCCTTGAGCTTAAGCGACGACTGCGAGAACTGTTTGAGGCTTATGGACCTCTCAGCTTCCTTCTCGCAGCCGGCCACGCCGCATATCTTTGCGGTCTTATCCTGCCTGACCGATGCCATGCCGCTTAATCTCCCTGAACGGATATATCATTTTCTTGTGGAAAGGGCCGTAATGGAATGCACACATTGTCGAAATGAAACGCTGCCGCAAACAAATATTAATAAACCCTTACATTTATCATGCCAAATGGCAAGATAAATTCCACTTAGTGAATGAGCAAGGGAGAGGGGGTTCCGTATGAAAGAAACAAACAGAATTGAATTCAAAAGGGAGTTGAACGACGGTTTTGAAAGGGCAGTCGTGTCCTTTTTGAATTATGCGGGAGGCGGCGAGATACTTGTCGGAGTGGGCGACGACGGGGCAGCCGTAGGCATTGATGATATCGATTCCGTACAATTAAAGATAGTGGATAGGATCCGCAATAACATCCGCCCGCAGACCCTGGGTCTTTTTGATGTGGTGTATACAAGGATCAATGAAAAGGATGTTATCCGCGTCATTGTCTCATGCGGGCAGCAACGCCCATATTACATACGGAAGATGGGTATGACCGAAAAAGGATGCTTCGTCCGCGTGGGCGGTTCAACACAATCGCTGACGGAACAGATGATCGAAGAATTACTCTCAAAACGCCAGCAGTTGACCCTGCAATCAATGGCTTCCCCGAGGCAGAACCTGACATTCAAACAGCTGCGCATCTATTACGAGGAAAAGGATCATGAGCCCACTGGGCAGTTCATAGAGAGCCTTGACCTTCGGCAAAGCGACGGCGGGTACAATTACGCCGCATACCTGCTGGCAGACGAGAACGGGGCATCGGTGAAGGTGGCGGTGTACGGGGGAAAGGATAAAGTGGACCTCCGGGAAACGCGCGAGTACGGGAACCGCTGTCTGATAACCGCCACACAGAGGGTTCTTGACAGGCTGGACTCCGAGAACCGGACTTTCGCAAAGATAACCTCCAAGAACCGCCTTGAAAGAGAGCGGGTGAACAGCATCGCACTCCGCGAGGCGGTGATCAATGCGATCGTCCATAACGACTACGCAAAAGGTGTCCCGCTGGTAGAGATATTCTCAGACAGGATGGTCGTCACTTCCTGCGGAGGATTGGTTGCGGGCCTATCGGAAGAGGATCTTTTTAAGTGCCGATCCATGCCGAGGAACCGCGAACTTATGCGCGTCTTCCGTGATATGGAACTTGTAGAACAGATAGGATCCGGGATGAGCCGTATCCTCAAGGCGTATGATCGTTCGATATTTGAGCTGACACCGAGTTTTACAATAGTGACATTTCCTTTTGCTAAAGAATTTATCTTGCCAAATGGCAAGATAAATTCAACGCTGGATGTTCTAAGCTCAAATCCGGACGCGACCATACCGGAACTGGCCGAACAAACCGGCAGGTCGCAGCGCACCATTTCGCGCGAACTGCGCGAATATCGTAACGCTGGACTTCTTCGCCGCGAGGGTGCAAAGAAGAATGGACAATGGGTAGTGTTGAAATGACAATCGCCATGTGAGCGGCCAGTTCATGACTGAAAAGAAGAATATCGGCCCCCGTGTGGGAGGATCGGATAAAGCACCTGTTTTGGCACTGATGAAGAGCATCTTCTGAGCGGCAAACACAACTGCATATTTGCAGTCTAACAGACCAATAAAAAAGAGAAATGCTTTCTTGTGCATTAAAATGAGACTATTCGACCACACCCTAATATAAATTTGAGAAAAGCTATTGCCCCCTCATGACAAGGGTCGCACCGTCCATGCTGTCCGCCGATTTCTCCAAACTTGGGGAAGAGATCAAGAGGATAGAATCAGCAGGCGCGGATTGGGTGCACCTTGACGTCATGGACGGCATGTTCGTTCCGAACATAACAATAGGCCCCGTCGTGGTGGAGTCGATAAGAGGACTGACGAGGATGCCTTTTGACGTCCACCTTATGATCCAGAAGCCGATAAGGTATGTGAAAATGTTCGCTGATGCGGGTTCCGATATGCTTACCGTCCATGTGGAGGCCGAGGGGGACGTGAAGGCGGCGCTGAAAGAGATCATGGATCTGGGAGTAAAGTCCGGCATCACTCTGAACCCCGGAACCCCGGTGGAGGAACTTGACCCTTTTCTCGATCTTGTGGACCTTGTTCTCATCATGACCGTGGAGGCCGGTTTCGGCGGGCAGAGTTTCCGAGAGAACGGGCTTTCCAAGATATCCTATATCAAAAAGTACGCCGAGTCCAACAACCCAAAACTGGAGATATCCGTTGACGGCGGCATCAACCGCGATACCGGGAAAAGATGCGTTGATGCCGGCGCGACCGTACTTGCGGCGGGAAGCTCCTTGTTCAAGTTGAACGACATGGGGAAGGAGATAGCCCTCTGGAAGACATACGGTCCGAACGCCAAAGAATGAGGTCGCGAAATGGGCGTTAATCTCTCCGGACTGATCGAACCTGAAACAGTGGAATTGTCCGAATTGGAAGGAAAGAGCGTGGCGGTGGACGCCTACAACACAATATATCAGTTCCTTTCGATAATCAGACAGCCCGACGGCTCCCCGTTGTGCGATAGGTCCGGAAGGGTGACCTCCCACCTATCGGGAATATTGTACAGAACCTCCAATCTCATTGCGCAGGGCATAGAGCCTTCCTTCGTATTCGACGGGGCGCCCCATGAGCTTAAGAAAGCGGTGCTCTCCGAAAGGAAGGAAAGACGGGAGAAAGCGATGACCGAATGGGAGGACGCTAAAGAAGAGGGCGACCTGAAAAAAGCGTTCTCAAAGGCGCAGCAGACCTCCAGGATGACCCCCGAGATCAAAGAGTCATCGAAAGAGCTGATATCATATCTTGGGCTACCCATAATAAACGCCCCTTCCGACGGCGAGGCCCAGGCGGCATACATGTGCCTGAAAGGTAATGTATGGGCATCGGCGTCGCAGGACTTCGACTCCATTCTTTTCGGAACCCCCACCTTGGTGAGGAACATGACCATTACCGGCAGGAGGAAGGTCCCGGGTAAGGATCAATACAAGGACGTGAAGACGGAGATCATCGATTCCGGGGGGTTCTTGGACACGCTCAAAGTGACAAGAGAACAGCTTGTGGATATGTGCATCCTTATAGGAACTGATTTCAACCCCGGCATCCCGGGGATAGGCCCAAAGAAGAGCCTGAAACTTGTCAAGGACCACGGAGATCTGGAAGGAGTAATGAAACACCTGTCCATCGAGATACCTTCCTATCAAGAGGTCAGAGACATATTCCTCAGCAGCAAATATACGGATGACTACTCCACCAGCCCCGCCGAGGTGGACAGGGAAGGAGTGATCGGTATGCTGGAAGGATATGACTTCTCACGAGAAAGGGTGGAGAACACCCTTGACAGGATCGATGCATCGAGGAAGAGCACCAAGTCTAAAAAAAGCCAGCGCAGCCTGGACTCTTGGTTCTGATACCGCCTGTAGTAAAACTTAAATGTCTGGCACTTACGCTATTATGTGTTTTGCAGGTCATTCATTATGTGTTTTGCGGAGCATTTGCTATATGTTTTGCGGATAGTACACCGCAAAAATATCGATACCGTTGGAAGAGATCAACGCGGATAGGGGAGGCCGTTCAGGCAGTAACTATTTAATCGAAACGTTGATTGCCTCCCACTGCCGGGCAAGATAGACCCGGCAAAAGAGGATTAGCGATGATAAAGCAGGTCCGCGCGAATTATGATGCGCCAGTGATAGAGAAGGAGATCCAAGAATACTGGGTCTCCAATAAAGCTTATGAGAAGACCAAAGAACTGAGGTCCGGAGGAGAGAGATTCCACTTCCTCGACGGTCCGCCTTACACAACGGGCTCCATTCACCTTGGAACGGCCATGAACAAGACCCTGAAGGACATCATGATAAGATACTTCAGGATGAAGGGATACAATGTCCGCGACCAGCCGGGGTTCGATATGCACGGTCTTCCCATAGAAGTGCAGGTGGAGAAGAAGATAGGTGTCCACTCGAAAAAAGAGATCGAAGAGATAGGCATCGACAAATTCGTGGATACCTGCAAAAGATTCGCCAGCGAGCTCAGGGAGAGCATGACGGAACAGTTCAAGCAGTTGGGCGTGTGGATGGATTGGGACGAACCGTATCAGACCCTCAGACTCGATTTCATAGAGTCAGCGTGGTGGACCGTCCGCCGCGCATACGAAAAAGGATTGCTGGGGCCGTCAAGCAAGGTCGTTACATGGTGTCCGAGATGTGAAACGGCGCTTGCCGAGGCCGAGATAGAGTATTGGGACGAGTTGGATCCCTCGGTGATGGTAAGGTTCCCTCTCGTAAAGGACAACGGCGTCTCCCTCCTCATTTGGACGACCACCCCGTGGACCCTGCCTTCCAACATGGCAGTGGCGGCCCACCCCGGCCTCGAGTATGCAAAGATAAAGTTTGCCGGCAGCAAAGGAGAGGAGACTGCCATATGCATGCTCTCTCAGGCGGAATATGTCTCGAAGAAGGGCGGTTACGACAAATTTGATGTGATCGAACGCATGACCGGAAAAGATCTGGAAGGGCTGGAATACCTGCCTCCGTTCGATATCGACCCCGAATTCCTCATAAGAAGCGATTGGACATTCAAGGTCCTGAATGCGGACTATGTCGAAAAGGACAACACCGGCCTCGTACACACCGCACCGGGATTCGGCCCGGATGACTACGAAACGGGAAAGAAGTATGGGATAACACCGTTCTGCCCCGTGGGCGAGTCCGGGAGGTTCACAGGAGAGTTCCCGCTGATGGCCGACAAAAAAGTAAGGGCGGCCAATGAGGACATAGTCAAATACCTTAACGAGAAAGGGATCCTTTTCAATTCAGACAGGATAAAACACAGATACGGGCACTGCTGGAGATGTAAGACCCCTATCATATACAGGAACACACGCCAATGGTTCATCGACATACCTGTGATAAAAAATCAGATGCTCGGCGAGATAGACCGAGTGAAATGGGTGCCAGAATGGGCAGGCGGATCAAGGGAGAAGAATTGGGTGGAAGGCGCGCGTGAGTGGTGCGTCTCACGCCAAAGGTATTGGGGGATCCCGATACCCGTTTGGGAATGTGAGTGCGGAGAGATGCACGTGGTGGGTCAGTACAAAGACCTTCGCGAAGGAAAGGGATACACCGAAGGAATGGACACGCACCGCCCGTGGATAGATGATGTCACATTTACCTGCAAGAAATGCGGTTCGGACATGCATAGAGTAAAGGACGTCCTTGACGTCTGGTTCGACTCCGGGGTGGCCGCGTGGGCGCAGCTGGGATATCCTGCGAAAGAAGAGGAGTTCAACACGTGGGGATTCGGAAGGTTCATCATCGAAGCCCATGATCAAACGAGAGGATGGTTCTATACCCAGCTTGGGGCGGGTGTGGTCTCATTCGACCGCGCTCCGTACGATGAAGTGATGATGCACGGCTGGGTGCTAGACCCAAAGGGGCAGAAGATGTCAAAGTCCAAAGGCAACGTGATAGAGCCGCTGGAAATAATAAACGAGCTTGGAGCGGACTCTCTCAGATTATATCTGATAAAAGCTAACGCGCCTTGGGAAGATACTGCTTTCCAGAAGGACGGCCCGAAGAATGCGAGAAAGGTCCTCAACACTTTCTGGAACGTGGTCAACTTCGCATCTACGTATATGAACATCGATGATTACGACCCATCCGCGCACACTCTTGAGAGCGTGCGGGAAAATCTGAGAAAAGAGGACAAATGGATGCTTTCAAGAACCGAAAAAGTGAAGAAAGCGGTCACACAGGGGCTTGAATCAAGAGAGCTCCACAAGGTGGCGAGGGCGCTTGAGGACTACATAATGGAGGACCTCTCCCGCTGGTATGTACGTCTGGTAAGGGACAGGAGCTGGAGCGAAGAGGACGACTCGTTCGCCGATAAGATCGCTTCCTACTTCGTTCTTCACTATTCGATAATGAACACCGCCTTGTTGCTTGCACCTTTGGCCCCTCACATCTCTGAAGAGATATACCAGCACATGGGCGGCACAAAACTGTCAGTGCACATGGAGGATTGGGTCGCCGTGGATGAGTCCCTTATCGACGAAGGTCTTGAGCGCAGTATGTACCTCATACAAAATGTGATCGAAGTTGTTGCCGCGGAGAGAGCGAAGATGGGAAGCAAGCTCAGGTGGCCCCTGAAACAGATCTTCATTAAAGGAGAAGGGGATGCCAACGATTCCATTTCTGTATTCGAGGATGTTCTGGCACAGCAGGGGAACATAAAAAAGATCATGTACGCCGTGTCCGAAAAGGATATCAAAAACCTTGAGGGGGCGGAGTTCGACGGCGGGCTGATATTCATCGATTTCGATGTCACGCCCGAGATAGAGGCCGAAGGCTATGCCAGAGAACTCATAAGAAGGATACAGCAGATGAGAAAGGACATGAAGCTCAACGTGGAGCAATACATAAACTGCGATGTCTGCGCCGAACCTTATCTGGCAGAGCTTTTCAAGAGCTGGGAGGACCATATCTCAACTGAGGTCCGGGCGAAGAAACTCGTTTTCACGGAAAGTCCCGGAGGGGATGAGGTGAAGACCTGGGACGTGACCGGAAAGGAGATCGTGATCGGTATAAGCTCGGCGGAACAATAAACGGGGCTCACGCCCTCATTTCATCTTTTTCAGCATCCGGTCGACCACGTCGAACGTCTGCGGGACTATCGACGAGTCCCTCTTTATCTCATCCGGTCCGATCCACTCGCAGCTTACGTTCTCTTTGTTGAGGATGGGTTCCTGATCTTTTATCTTGAAAAGGAATGGATATACTTCCCATATCACATCGTCCTCTCTAACGTATATCGGCGGGAGGTACGCATCCGGTCTTAAGACCTTTATCTGCGTCTCTTCGTAGATCTCTCTCACCGCAGCATCTTCTGTTACCTCGTCGATCTCGATCTTACCTGCAACGAGAGATTTTCTTCCCGGGAACGATCTGGCACTTTCCGGACGCTGAAGCAGCAGGACCTTTCCGGAATCGTTCAGAAGAGCGGACGACACCACTCTTATGGCCTTTGTATTCTTTATCTCGATCGTTCCCTCGTCCCCGTCGACGATGATCTCGTCTCCGTCAAGAATGACATCCGTGTCAATCTTGTCCACCATCGGTATGGAGGATATCACAGCTCCAGTTGTGACGATGGTCTCCGCCAAGTTGTTTATGACCGCGGCCGGGGCTTTGCCGTGGACCATCAGATCATACATCACGAACGAACCGACCGTGCTTCCTTTGCCTGAGTGGAAGACGAACACCTTTCCGGCGATATTGCCCTCTCCCACATTTAGGTCGCCCGTGGATGCGTTCACACCTCCCAAGAAACTGAACGTTCCATCCAATTTCAGGACCCTGCCCTCCGCTTTCCCGGGCGATATGGCCCTTCCCTGAAAGATCACAGCACGACCTCCATCAGTTTGGTCAGGTCTCTGCAAATAACGTTCTGAGAACACAGAGTTGGAAGATAATTGCCCGCTTTCGCAGAGTTTGTTCCTGTTCTCTTGAAAGTGCCCTCTATCGGCGCTACCACCATGCAGGTGTCGGCAAGAACCGGACCGAACTCCTCCATGATCCTCACTTCTTCCGCGCATTCCTCACGTATCTTTGAGGAGGTGCAGAACCAGATCTCAACATCCTTGTTCTTCTTTTTCTTTCCTTTAAGGAATGAGGCTATGTCCCTCATCTCTTTTTTGCTGAGATGGGGGCATCCGAGAGCTATAAGCTGGACATCCTCCGCCGTGTTCAGCTTGTCGTATGCGTCCTTGAGTTCTTTTTTGCCGATCGATATCGTTTCTAATCCGCTCACGTCAAAGTTCCCGGCTTCGGGCGTCACGCCCTCGACGTGATACAGCGCGACTGAGCCGGCAGCCGCCATGGCGGCTGACATCGTCTTTGCGTCGTCGACCGTTGGATTGACGTTTCTAAAGTATGGTATTCCTCCGCCGATCGCCATTCCGACCGCCTGTCCCAGCATGGAGTAGCTGAACACCGACCCGTCGATCTCCGCATCTATAACTGCCGTGGGCCTTCTGTTCTCATCGATGTGGAGGCCGTAGTTAGCGGTCTTGCCCAAAATGGCTGCGGCAAGCGCCCCGGGTCCCCCTTCTCTGTTGGTCCTCGCGCCTATGTACGAATTCACAAAGGACAGCGCGGACGACTCAGCCCATGCAACGTGGTCTCCGAGAGATGGGACGTTGTCCCCGAGATACGGGGTGCAGGAGCATGTGGCCTGAACTCCCATTTCTTTGTACAGTTCTATTATCTTCAGCTGCTTCTCCGCAAAGGCGGGAGAAATATGCATCTCTTTCCACCGTTCCCTGTCCATCCCGACGGGGTTCAGCGTTGAAGGAACAGATATCTCCGCCTTACCTTTTACCATATCCTCGAGATATTTCAGCCCCCCGTCGCCTATCGTCTTATAAGATGCGCCGGAGAGGTGCGCCGAGGTTATTTCGATGAGATCCTCTGCACCGTATATCTTTCCAAGTGCCACAACTAGCTCCATGGCCTTCCTGCGGCTCTCGCCCTCTTCTCCTGCGAGCGTTCCCTCCTCTTCTTTGGAAAGATACATGAGGGAGTAACCGAACGGTGATTAATCAATCTATGTTCTCAGTTCTTGATCGCCAGAGGCCTCAGGCAGAAAGGCAGGTCGCCTTTCTCGTCACGGTGATAAGGCACGCATTGGTTGCAGTTGCCGTGGCGGGGGCATTCGGTCTTCGGGCATATGCAGTCAACTGTGGATGCGGGTGTCATGAGAACAAAATAAAGATGAAAAATTAAAAGGGTTTTCATTCAATCCGAAATAGAGTATTGTCTCTTTACGGTTTCTTGAATGCGTCCATGAGACCGCCGCCGGCGATGATCGTAGCTCCGGATAATATCGCTGCCGCGATTGCGAGGGAGTCAGCGCTCATGTGGAAGTCGCCATGTGCAACAAGCTCAGCACCGATCTTGATGATGAACGCAAGAATAATGAAGTATATTATTGCGAACACGATGTACAAGACCAACGCAATTATTGCATCGAGGATTGCTTTTCCATCCATTCTAACACTTTTCCTGCCTCTATAGAGGCTGGGTATGTAAATCCACTTATTAAGAATAAATACTTATCTATTGTTTTTATAGAAAACGGGCCATTTTTCCACAAATGTGCAGAAGATATTCCTTTCTGCGATACCATCAACAGCCTCCCCGGAGGCCAATCGTTTTGCTGGCTCTTACGTTTGCCTTTGCTTTTCTGCGGGTCTCTTCTGAGCGGCTGCCGGACCGATCGCGCCTTTCGTTTTCTCTCTTTATTTTTCAAAAAGGGTTAAGACTCCGCGCCGTTTCCGCAACGGCGCGGGTTTTAGGGGGAGGCCGAGGCAGACCTTAAGTTTCACTTTTTCTCCCGAATATCACACCCGCCATCAAGACCTGGGCCGCAAGCGCGAATAGAGGAATGATCCACGCATGGGGCCAATCGAAGACGAAATAGAGCGTGATTGACAATGCTATCGTCAGTACCCAAAGAGCCCCGCTCGCTATGCCGAAACGTGCTGCCTTGACCGGATCCGCCGTTTCCGATTCGAGCCTAAGGGAAAGTTCTATTCCGCGGCCTTCCATGGCCTTGTACCACGGCTTCTTACGGTCTGTTCCCGTCATGATCAGGCATATCAGTGCGCCAACCGCACGGTACACCATTGCGAACTCTATCCCCAATCCTGTGGATAATTCAATCCCTTCAAAGAAGAACATCACTGCGGCAAGCCCTTCTCCCAGGACGCCTACGAATAAGACGATCCAATATGCCAGGGCCCGCTTTGTCTTCATGGGAAAGCGGGAAGCCGTCTCCTGTGTCAGACCGAAAAAGGCGTATGTTCCGATGGCATCGGCCACCAAAAAGACCGATATGTAGTAAAGAAGCATCTCGCTTGCCTCGCTGAAATAATTGATGATGCCCAGTCCGGCCCCGAGAAGGAGCAGACCAGTGGCCAGCGTCAGTCCCGCGGCCGTTCTTTTCGTGATCGGCACTTTCGCCTTGATGTACATTTGGCCTATGGCCTCATTACGCTTTCTTTTCCCTATGTCATCAGCTATGGCGGTGATGTCGCCGAGTTCTGCCGTGGCCTTCTCAAATGCCTCTTCTTCGCCGAGCCCTTTCGACATCAGCTCTTTGACGCGTTCCTTGAGATTTCCTGCGATCTCCTCTTTGAAGTCCCTTATCTCAGGAGTATCTTCATAGTCCGCGAACAGACGGTCAACGTAAACTTTTTCTTTCATCTTCATTCCCCAATAACTTATTCAGTATCATCTGTGTTCTTACCCAGTCGTCCCTGTTCTGTCTGAAAAGCTCCCTGCCGCTGTCGGTAATGCGGTAGTATTTTCTCCTTCCCCCCAAGGTCTCATCGCCCCAATAGGAAACGATGTACCCGTCCGTTTCGAGCCGTTTATAGCTGGAATAGAGTGTGGCCTCCTTCAGCTCATACTCGCCGCCAAGCTTGTCGATTATGCTCTTATGGATCTCATAACCGTAGCTGTCGCCTTTCTGCAGGATGCTTAGAACAACGGTATCCGTATGCCCGCGGAGCAGGTCGGCAGATGTTCTTGTTTCCATTCAAATCACCATTTTTGACATAATTAGTATATTGTATCATATACTATTATGACTATCATAGTAATCTGATTGTAATATTTAATAATTTTCCATCTTGTATCGATATTCACAGAAAAGGTTCGAACAATTTACAAGGCCATTTCCATACGGATACAAAGACGGCCTCTTTAAGAGAAAGAATAATAATCTGAAGGGAAGATACAATGAAGACCATGACCACAGACAGAGAACGAAGCGAAGGTCTTGCTCCGGCGCAGCCGGGCATCGCAAAGAAGATCCTGTCTTATTACGGAGGCGGATGTGGTACAAGAAGGAGATGAGAAAATGGCAACGTACAAACAACCCTGCATTCATTGCGGCGAGATGATCGATAGAGACAGCCGCTTTTGCTTAAAGTGTGCCAGCAAAAGCCCGTTCGGGTATCTGTGCCCTTTTTGTTTGAGGACTATTCAACGGGGGTACGCCGTCTGCTCGGGCTGCGGCAAATCGATGACGACAACTTGTCCATTCTGTAACGGGCAGACCTTCGTAGGCAGCGAGAAATGCGATGTCTGCAATGAATCCGTCATGGTACAATGCGAGAACAAGCGGTGTGGGCAGTTCCAATTCTTCGAGAATACCAAATGCACCTCCTGCGGCAAACCCATTAAAAGCGGGTTGACTCAAATTAAAGAAAGAGTAAAACAAGTAAAAAAGGGGAAATGAGAATATGCTGAAATCATTCACAAGGAATCATAACGACAACAGCACCGATGCAGGTTTTGAATTCGTCTTCTACTGCGATGTCTGCAACGACGGCTACAAGTCCAGTTTCATTGAGTCGGAAACCTATAAGAAGAAAAAAGGAAGCAAACTGATCGGCCAGGGTGCCAGTCTTATCGGTAATTTGGCGGGAGGAAGAGCAAGGACAGTAGGTAACGCCGCCAGTCAGGGCGGCGGGATCGCGTCCCAGCAGTTCGAGGGAAAAACACCGGAGTGGCACAAGGAACACGAGGCGGCATTCGAAAAAGCACAGAACGAAGCGATGCAGCATTTCCACCGCTGTCCGGGCTGCAACAAATACGTCTGCGACCAGTGTTGGAACGAGGATGCTATGCTCTGCACGAGCTGTGCGCCGCGCCAGGAAGTAGCCGTAGCACAAGCTCACGCGAAGGCCATGAAACGCAACATCGATGATGCGGGATCAACTGCGACAGTATGGGAGGGGAAGATCGAGAGCAAGACCACCATGTGTCCCGCATGCGGAAAGCCTGCCGGAACAGGCAAGTTCTGTAACAACTGCGGTGCCTCGATGGAACAAAAAGAGTGCCCCAAATGCGGTTCAAAGAATGCGCTGTCGACACGCTTCTGTAACAACTGCGGGGAGAACCTGCAGGCCGTACCCGCACCGCCCGCCGCTCCGTCAGGGAAATGTTCCAGCTGCGGATTCGATAATCCGCCCGGCACAAAATTCTGCGGTCAATGCGGCGGCAAACTGGAGTGATATCCGGGAACAAACATGCCTGCCGGCAATGGCAGGCATATTATCCATATTTAAGGAAATGAGTTCATGACAGAATACACTGCGCAAGCAGCTTCGCCGCTCGTGAACGGTGAGGTAAAACTAACGATCGCTGAGCACGCTTTTCTGGTAACGGGGCTGCTTGATGTGGCGGAGGTCCCGTTCTCCCGCGTGAATGCGCTGGAATTCGAGAATTATGTTGTAACCTCCAAAACTGACGAAGGGGATTTCTCCTTCTCCAGAATGGGAAGCTGGGCGCAGCCGTTCTACGATGCAATGTGGGAGGCGTATAACAATGCAGTGTTGCGCGCTTTATTCGTATCTGGCAGTTCTGCTGTTTCCAACGCAGGCGGCGATTATCATTTTGCGGAGAACGGTGTTTCGCTGAGCGGCAAAGCGCCATTTCGCGTATATGAGAACTGCATAATTTCCCTGCCTCCGAACAGCAATGCGAGGCGTATCCCGCTATGTTTTGTCAGCGGATTGGAGAAGGGTGCTTTCGAATTCAAACTAAAACTGAACACCGGCGAAGAATATACGTTCTCCAAACTGGGGCACGGTACCGAGCCGTTCGCAGATGCAGTGGAGAAGAACATACGAGCGATGCGTGATAGGACGATCGCGGCCGTCAAAGAGCTTGACCCTTCAATGACGATGACGCAGGCCTCACAGATCGCCAAGCTGATGCCTGAAGGCGCAGCAGCCCAAATAGGGCAGCTTGCGGCCATCGCGCCGTCGTTCGCGGCGGCTGTGGAAGCTAAGATATCCCAGACACGCGCTGCCAGCAGTTACAATGCGTTCAAAGAGCTGTGCGATCCGGCGATGATGTGGATAGGGTTCAAGAAGAACGAATTTCCTTTGGATGGTGCAAACGGAGAAACGCCTCCTGACGACGAGTCCACCGACGCCGAACCGGACCCCTATCTCTTTTGGATGATCGCACCGTCCCCCAACGGACAGTATGCGGCGGTGGAATTTGCCGTCCAGCCTGGAGAGGGCGCGGCGACGTTCGTCTACCGTACCGGCGGAGACTTCTCAAGATCGGCCATACAGTTGAACAGGGCATTGGAGGCCATCAACTTCAGGCGCGAGGTGATACGCCTAAATGAAGAAGAGCTGCTTAAGCCAGAGAATGCTGACTATTACATGGCAGCAAAACGCACCGCGTCCCTGCAGTATGTCCGCGATAACTTCGTCGGGCGCGTGATCCATTCAAGCCAAGAGTCGTGGAAGCGCAAACTGATGGAACTTTGGAAGTGACCGTAATATTAAGCGGGCCGGCCGGGATTCGAACCCGGGTCTAAGGCTCCGGAAGCCCCTATGCTATCCAAGCTATACCACTGGCCCATTTGGAAGAATCATCAAAAGGATAAGATATTTTGCCGGGAGACCAGATACTTCTCCCGGCGATCCTGAGGCCCCCGCTTGAGAGGGAGGGAGCCGAATGAAGATTTTTTGTTTATTCTTTTTTGCCGAACTCAGTGTATCCGCATTTTCCGCATGATACACGGTCCTTGTGGACTGCCATGAAGATCCCCGGTCCGCATTTGGGGCACATAGGCTTTGTCCTTTCGACCTTGTTGCCGTCGACCTTGTAGGCATCCTTTTTTGATACCGAGCTCGGACCTTTCTTCGCTTCCTTTTTCTTAGCTGGTGCTGCTGCCATCCTGATCACTCCTCTGCTGCGGGTGCTGCTGCGGGTGTCTCGGCCGGTGCCTCAGCGGGTGCCTCAGCGGGTGCCTCAACAGGTGCTGCCGGTGCGGCAGGCGCTGCTTCTTTGGCAGGGGCCTCTTTGGGCGCGGCTGCGGGTGCGGCTGCGGGTGCTGCCGGTGCGGGAGGCTCTACGCCTATTCCGTTCCTTTTGAGAAGGTGCTTCCTTTCGTATGATAAAGCGGATTCCTTGCTGTCATACACCTTTGCGTACCCTTTCGACTTCCCTATTCCGTAGACCGACTCTATATTGTCGACCACGACGCAGTCCCTTTTGGACTTCATTTTCTTCGCTATGTCCTCTGCAACGGCGTTCCTGCCGGGAGTGGTCTCGCCGACATGGTCTATGTTGAAATAGACCTCCACCCTTTTCTGCAAAGGATTCTCTTTCTGGTTTGTTATCTCTATCTTCATTCCAACTCCTCCGTCATTTCCATGAGGTATCGAGCCTTCTTTCGGATGCTCTCGTCGGTTACGACGAGCTTCATCCCTTTTCCGGGCCATCCGTAGATGATGTTCGTGCCTTCAGGCGACAGGAGGATGCACGGTATGACCGCCAGATCCTCTTCCCCTTCCACACGGATTATCTCCTTATTCCCGTTCAAAGCGTTTCTTATCGCGGCGATCAGCTCGGCCGTTATCATCCCGGCCTCGTTCTTCACCGCGATCTCTTCCCACCCCTCATTCTTGACGAGGGTTGCGAATTCGGTCATCTCCCTTCTTTCCGTCATTCCGTCATAGATAGACAGGTCGGGGACGATCCCATGTTTTATCGCCGTTAGCGACACCACGTCGCCGACGGTGATCATCTTCGACATTTTGTCGATGACATTCAGTTCTGCTTCTTTCAGGTCCCTGCCCAGAGGCTCTTTGAAGAGTTCTCTGTTCTTTTCAGGCACCTTTCTGCTCACGGCCTCCATCTCAGCGGACCTTCAGGGCATACCTGCCGTTGGCGGTTATCCCCATCCTCTTTGCGATATCCGATCTCTCAAAGTCCACCACTGCGATGAATCCCTGCCACTCTTTGGACGTCTGACCTCCGCATCGGGGGCATGCGTCCATTTCTGAGAGGAAATTGCACTGTTTGCATGCTCTGTATACCGGTCCGATCATCAGGCGTCACCTTGCTGCTGTCTGTTCTTACGGTCCTCTTCGAGCCATTGCAGTTTCCCGAGCCCGGGCTGGCGCATTGTCAGCCCGATCTTGCTGTCCTGGGGGTTCTTTTCGTTAAGGTCTATGCTGACGACCCTGGCCTTCACCACGTCGCCCAGGGAAAGGCTCCTTCCGGTGTCCTTTCCCACAAGCCTCTGGTTCGTTTCATCTATGTCAACGCGGTCGTCCATCACCTGACTTATGTGAAGAAGACCGTCCAGCGGCCCGAATCTTACGAACGCCCCGAACTTGAGGATCTCCACTACGACGCCTTCTATTATCTCGTTGTCCTTGAGTTTGAAGACGACCTGTTCGTACTTGACCGTTTGATATACGGCGCCGTCGCCGTGGACTATGCGCCCCGGTCCGACAGGCCTTACGTTCTTCACGAGAACGGTCACGTCCTTGTCCTCTCCTATCCTTCCCTCAAAGGAGTCCCATGTGAGGGCATCGATCACTTTCTCGATATCCTCGTCAAGTTTCGATGGCGGGATCCTTACGATCCTCTCGGCCTCTGTCAGCATATACATAGCGGGTCCTCTTGGATGCAGGGATTAAAGCTATCGTATATAAATCCATTCTACGCCTGCGCGTATAAAAGAAAGAACGCGGGCTCCCGCCCGCTTTAATTAAGTGTTTAGGTTGCCACGAAGAGAACCGCCATCACGAGACATATCGTGGACAGCAGTTTCACCAGCACGTGTATCGAAGGGCCTGCGGTGTCCTTGAACGGATCTCCGACGGTGTCTCCCACGACGGCCGCCGCATGTGCGGGGGATTTCTTTCCGCCGTGGTGTCCTTCCTCGATATACTTCTTTGCATTGTCCCAGGCACCTCCTCCGTTGTTGAGGAAGTTTGCCATAAGGATACCGCCGATGGTGCCCACCATTATGAGCGCGCCCACCGCCATATAGGAAACTTCGGGGAACAGGAATCTGTATATCAGTCCGAACGCCACCGGTACCAATATGGGCAGCAGGGCAGGGAGCACCATCGCTCTCAGCGCACCGCGCGTAGCTATATCAACGCATTCAGCGTAGTTGGGTTCTGAAGTACCTTCCATTATTCCGGGATCCTCACGGAACTGTCTGCGGACCTCTTCGATCATCTCTCCGGCGGCCTTTCCTACAGCCCTTATGGAAAGCGATGCGAAGTAATACACAAGCGCCGCTCCGACGAGGGCTCCGCAGAATATGAGCGGATTTCCGATATTGACATCGAAAACGTCTGCGATGGACTCGCCCTTTATCTCCGAGACGATCTCAAAGAACGCTGCGAACAGCAGGAACGCTGCGAGAGCCGCGGATGCCATTGCATATCCTTTTGTGAGAGCTTTTGTTG
>Ga0082212_10003491_pt1 | contig 22275 bp, 16 predicted proteins | sample TergutNt197P3_FD_71548 | JGI IMG/M metagenome (GOLD analysis project Ga0082212, IMG submission 71548) | Neocapritermes taracua P3 segment gut microbial communities from Petit-Saut dam, French Guiana - Nt197 P3 | ecosystem: Host-associated > Arthropoda: Insects > Digestive system > Gut ...
GTTCGGGTGACGGCTCGGGCGACGGTTCTGGTGCGGGAGGCGTTATGCTTCCGCCTGCGCCGTTCACACGGATGGTGTAGTCGTTATAAGCGTTGATGCTGTAGCGCTCAATCAGGATATAGTAGGTCCCGGAGGTCAGGTTGACTTCCTTTGTCGTATAAGGCATGACAGTGTTTGAATTGTAAAAGTATTCGTTGATAAGCTCTTTGTTGACGCTGTCATACAGCCTGATCCTGTGCCCGGGGGTTCCGTAGGTGTAATTGAAAGTAAGCGACGCCATCTGGTTTCCCGAAATTGAAAAGCTGTAATAATCCTTGTCTCCGCTGCTCTGAAGATTACCCGTCCAGGCTGTGTTGAGCGTTATCGCCGTCGCTGTATTCGTCGAGCCATTAGGCTCTATCTCGAATGGCATGCCGGTCTCGTCGATGAAGTCGTACTTTATTGTATAGTCGTTAAATGAATTGTTGTTATAGCGCTCGATCCTTAAATAATACGTGCCCGCAGGGAGCCGCACTTTGTCAGATGTGGACGGGAACACGACACTTGTAGAGTAATAATAGTCATTGAGTATCTCGTTGTTTGAGCTGTCATACAATCTGATCCTGTGCCCCGGCGTGCCGGTCGAATAATTGAATGTGTACGTCAGGCTGCCGTTCCCCGGAAGCGAGAACGTGTAATGGTCCACGTCACCGGATGCCTGGATATTTCCGGTGATAGGAACGCCGTTAGTAATGGGGTTAGCCTGGTTGACCGATCCGTTGGGCTCGCTTTCAAAGTTGCCTGCGGATTCGTCCGTGTAGTTCACCCTGATCGTGTAGTCGCTGAACGAGTTGTTGTTATAACGCTCGATCCGGATGTAGTATGTCCCGGCCGGCAGGCGCAGCTTGTCCATCGTGTACGGGAGCACAACGCTTGTCGAATAGAAATAAATGCTTTGGATTTCTGTATTGTCGCTGTTGTATAGTCTGACCCTGTGTCCCGGGGTGCCGCTCATATAGTTGAATGTGAGCGAGACGCTTCCTTTATTTGCCAGCGTGAAAACAAAGTAGTCGATATCGCTGCTCGACTCGATGTTTCCATACATGTCTACATTGAGGTTCATGGGGGTCGCCTGGTTGACCGAGTTGTTCGGCTCGACTTCACGGTTACCCGCCGCAGTGGCTAGCGGCGCCGCGACGAGCAGCATCGAGGCTATCATCGCAAACGCCAGAATTGATGAAACAGTTTTTTTGAACATAATTTTCTCCTTAATATATCTTGTCACAGGTTGATTTCCTTCTCTCATCTTATCCGGACCCTCACCTCCCCTTGGTGCGCATATTCCATTTCCGAAATAATCATCCATGTCTTTGTCTGATAACATGGACGCCGATCCACGATTATTTTGTCTATAAAAAACGAGTGTACACAAAAAAAAAGAGGTTGCATATGCACAATCCTCACTTCTATATACTATCTTCATCATTTTGAAAAATTTTACATATTTAACACAAAACTCTTCATTTCACTCCATAATAACAGGCAGCTTGACTGTGACGGTCAGGCCCCTTCCCGGGTTGCCGCTGACAGTCAGGCCGAAATGCGAGCCGTACTTTGCGCGGATTCGTTTTTGTATGTTCACAAGCGCGACGCCCTCCAGCCTTTGCTCGCTGTATTCCCACTCGTCCGCAGTGTCTAAAACCTCCTGCAATGCGCGCAGCTGGGCCTGGGCGATGCCAATACCGTTGTCGGACACAATGAAAAGTATGCCGTCTTTTTCGAGCCTGCCGGCCACGTCGAGGCGGCAGTCCGTCTCCTTGTTACCAAGACCGTGCGTCAGCGCGTTTTCCACCAGCGGCTGCAGAACCTGCGCAAGTATGCGGCAGCGGAACAGCGTGTCGTCCACATCCGTTTCCACCCGGAACTTATCGTCACAGCGGATGTTCATGATCTCGATGTAGCGCTGCACATCCTCCATTTGGTCGAACACGTTTATCTCGTCGTCGGGCGTGTGCCTGGCTTTTAGCATATGCGCCAGGTTCTCCGCCGCCTTGGCGGCTTTTTCTTTCTTATCCTGATGGATGAGCCCCTCTATGCATGTGATCGTGTTGACCACAAAATGCGCGTCGATCTGCGTTTTGAGCAGGTCCATGCGCATGCCGTCCGCGCTCTCGAGCATGGGGCTGACCATCCTCGCCGAAAGCACGCGGTACAACAGCGCAAACGCCGCAAGCTGCGCCACAAACACAATAGCAAAGCTTGCCAGGAACAGTCTCTCGCCGAAATACAGGGCGCTGCTCGTGATCGCTGCCGCAGCATACATGTTGCTGCCTGTCACACGCTCTACACTCACGGAACTATACAGCCTGTCCAGCTCCGCCGCGTCCTTCCCGTCAAGCTCCGGGTTGCTTGAAAAGAGTATCACGCCATCCACTATAACGGCGGTGTCTACGCCTGTCATTGAGTCCAGCTTTGTGAGCGCGCGGCGCGCTTTTGCAAGGTTTGAAAGAATAACGATATGCCCCACAGGCGCTCCGGCCGCGGATCCCCTTGGATATACGGGGTTTGAGAGGCAGAACCAGCCGGCGCCGCCAAGCTCCTCGACAGAATATGTGGTTGCTCCGTTTATCACATCAGCATAAATGCCCTCAAACGCATCGCTGCTTACGCCTCCGGTGAAGCGGTAAAAAACACCGCTTGCCGACACGGTGTATATGCAGTCGCCGCTCATGGCGGGATATGTGGTTTTGCGTATGATCTCCGCCACGGCGCTTGTCTTCTCCAGATATGCCTCGACATCCGTTTCCATCAGGAATTCCTGCACATATATGCTGCTGCCTATCACGGTGGCGGCGACTTTCAGTCGCGAGAACTCGTCGTTGAGTTCTGTCAGCAGGTTGCTCTCCGCCAGCTCTATGGCTTCGCGCATCGTCCTTCCCACGTACCGGGAGGATGTTGTGTAGTAAACGAACCACATTACTGCCAGCATAACGGTGAAAAAGACCAATATCAACGTAAAACGGCGTTTGAATTTCCTACTTCTCACTGAGCGCCGCCTCCCTGTACTCCGTGGGCGTCATATTGTGCGTTTTCGCGAAGACGCGTGTGAAATAGAAATAATTGGTGTAACCGCAGCTGACGCCGACGTCTTTGACCGCCATGTCCGTGATCCTGAGGAGCTCCGTCGCTTTTTCCATCCGGAGGGATGTGAGATAGGCGATGAACGTTGTGTTGAGGTGTTTTGAAAACAGGTTGCATATAGTGTTGGGGTTTATTGAGTATATCGTCGCCACGGACTCGAGAGTGTGGTTCATGGCATAGTATTCTTTGAGGTACTTGAGGATGTCGTTCAGTTCGCGCGATGAGGTCTCCGTCTCCACCGTCACTAGCGGCAGGTCGTTTATCTTTGCGGAAAGACGCATGAGCAGATCTGCCAGGTCGCGGTCGCTTACAGGTTTGAGGAGATAGTCGAAGCCTTTATACTCGGCGAAGAATTTGCGCAGGTCGTTGAACTCGTTGTATGCGCTGATGACGACGAAGGACAAAGGGATGTTGTCGCGGCGCAGCGCCATCAGCAGCCCTATGCCCGTCATTTCCGGCATCTTGAGATCGCTGAGGACGGCGTCGGGGCGGAGCGCGCGTATCTCTTCAAGCGCTTTGATCGGGTTGGTTTCCATCCCGCATATCTCAAACCCGCACGCCAAACACAGCCCGCGCTTCATATTCAGTTCGTCCAGCACGATCTGGTCGTCGTCCACAAGGTAAACTGTATTCATAACGGATATTATACCCCGTAAGAATAACTAATGGTATGCACAATCTTCACTTTCTATATACTATCTTCATCGAAATGTAAAATCTCTTCTATGTTTATTGCTACTGATGCCGGATTGTGTTACTGTGGATGCGCAGGAACTACACTTCAAATATCGATGTCAAGCGAAATCTCACCGCGAAATCTCACCGCGGTATGACATGGTTCGCCATGAGGTTGATTATGCGAAAGCTTATTGCAATATTGCTGTGCTTCGCCGTGATTGGCGGTGTTTCGTCATGCGCAAATGAAGATAGCAGCAGCGGCGACAAGCGCATCACTGTGCGCCTCGCAGCTCCGCAAAGCAGCTACATCGAGGATTTCGACACCAACCTCTACAAGCTGTGGCTGGAAGAGCAAACGGGGCTCAAAATAGAGATGACATGGCTGCCGCAGGAGGATGCGGAGCATATCGTCATCCAGCAGCTCGCGAGCGGGGAGGATATGCCGGATGCGTATGTCGGCTTCGGCAACCATGCAATCTTTCAAAACCCCGGCATACAGAGGTACGGTGAGCAGGGCGCAATAATCTCTCTCGATGAGCTGATCGAAGAGCATGGAGTCCACACAAAGGCGCTGTTTGACGAACTTCCTGAGTTCAATATCCGCTCGCTGATGTCGTCAGCGGACGGCCACATCTATTTCATGCCCGGCTTCAGTTCTTCGCCTATAACAAGATACAGGCAAATAATGTGGGTCAATAAAGGATGGCTCGACGCGCTTAGCCTGGACGTTCCGAATACGACAGAGCAGTTCCGCGAAATGCTCCGCGCTTTTAGGGACCTCGACCCGAACGGCAACGGCATTGCCGACGAGATCCCGATGACCGGCACAGAGTACCATTACTCGAAGCAGGCTTACGACTACCTCATCAATGCTTTTATTTACAACGACAATAATAACTCCCGCCTCTTGCTGGAAAACGACTCCCTTGGCTTTGCCCCGGTCAGGGATGAGTGGCGCGACGCATTGCAGTTCATCCGCGAGTTGTACGACGAGGGTTTATACTCCCCTCGCAGCTTTACGCAGGACGACCAGCAGATGAACCAGATCGCCAACGACAGGCGCGATATCCTCGGCGCGTTCCTTTCACCCGGCATTACCCTCACTGTACAGCAGGATTCGCCCTCTATGATGGAGCGCTATACCGGCATCGGGTCGCTGCTGGGGCCAGGCGGCGCGCAGTACACAACTGTCTACTCGCCGATACCGAAGCCGAACGGTGTGATCACTTCTGCATGCAAATACCCGGACGCGGTATTTAAGCTTTTTGACCTTATGCTCTCGGAAGAGGCCAGCCTCATGGGGCGCTACGGGTCGAAAGGCGTCGACTGGGATTTCGCGCAAGAGGGGGATGTCAGCATATACGGAACTCCTGCGACGATACGCATTATCAACCAGATTTGGAACACGCTGCAAAACAAGCACCTGTCGCAGATCGTGCCGTATGTTTCCCGCCCCAAGTATTCCGGCGGCGTCACCTGGAACGGCAGCGTAACGGACGGTGAATACATGAATGCGCAGGCAGCGCTCTTGTGCAGAGACCACGAGCCGCAGGAATACGTTCAAGTACTTATTTTCACACCCGAGGAAGAGGCCGGGATAGCCCCCATTCGCGCTGATATTGAATCACACGTAAAAAAGACGATCGTCGACTTCATCACGGGCAAGCGCAATGTGTACGACGACGCGGAATGGCAGCGCTATCTGAACGAGTTCGACGACCTGGGTCTGCATGAATTCCTGCAGACCGCGCAAAAGGCACACGACAGGATGCATTGACGCACCTGGTTGCTGTTAAAAAAGAACTCAGCGCCCGGCGCACGCACGCAGCACAACACCGCTGCTCGCAATGGCGGCTCACACTTATTGATCCCAAAAAAGAGGTTAAGTATCATTATGATACTTGACCTCTTTTTTTACGTTGTTTTTAGAATAGTTTGCCTGGAGGAAGCCGCGTCATTTTAACGGGATCGCTGCGATTTTCTTCAACACCTGATGCACAGGGTCGACTACGAACCCCGCCGACTCCAACACAGTGACGCCGAGCAGCGGTTCGCAGCCGTCAGAGCCGAAAACGACGTTTGCAGCCACTTTTTCCCCTTGCACGCGTACAAGCGCATAACCGGTGTCATAAGTTACGACCGTGCCGTCGGCGAGCTCATACGTGCGCTTCCCCTCCCGGGCTATGCCGATTTTTTCGAGCTCATTCGCAGGGATGATCGTGTCTGTAGCGCCTGTATCGACTAAAAACGGCATTGAAAAACTCGCCTCGCCGCCTTTGACGTTCGTTACTTCCGTTATAGCGTATATCAGACCCATTTTTCTCACCCCTTTGCTTATCTTTATGCAGCAGGGAGCTTGATCCTGCTGAGGACTGCCGCGCCCTCTGCCCTGTTAGACGAGCCTTCGGGGTTAAAGAGGTTATCGTCGTCGCCCAGCATTATGCCTTCTTTCAAGCAGAAACCAACGGCGTCTACCGCCCATGCCGCTATATCCTCAGCGTCGTCGTACGTCAGCTCCCCTGCCTCTATCTCTTCGCCCAGATATGCATAGTAGTTGCAGATAAGCACAGCCATTTCCTGCCTTGATATCGCCTCGTTGGGGCGGAAGAGCCCGGCTTCATTTTCGGTGATTATGCCGTTTTCCAGCGCCCAAGCGACTGCGTCAGCATACCAGGCATCAGCAGCCACGTCGCTGAAAGCATCGCCCGGCTCCGCCTGCGCGTCCGCTGCGCGGTAGAGTATCGTTACCAGCATCGCCCGCGTGAAGTCGGCATTCGGAGCAAACTCGGTTTCTGTCACGCCGACAATGAGCTTTTTGCTGACCGCATCCTTCACGCTTTCAAAATACCACTCGGATGTGCTGATATCGTCGAACAGCTTGATAACGGTGATCCGACCAAGTCCGCGCGGGTTGGCGTACTCTTCGCCGACAAACCCGCCAAGCTCTTCTACGATATATGTTATGAGCACCTGGTTGTCGACCAGTATCTCGTCTTTGAGGACAGTGCTGCCTTTGAACATCGAGTAACCGTCTCCTGCGAGCTTGAGCATGTAGTTATGGCCGGCCAGCGTATATGTCTTCTCCGCATCGATCGGAGCGTCGCCAACCATGACATCCTTTACGCGCCTCTCGCCGTTTACTGCAACAAACGCGCCTTTGTCGTCCACCTCAACGCTTGACTTGATAGTCGCGTCGATCGTGTATGTCAGCCCGCTCACCTGCAGGAACCCGCCAAGCTCGCCCGGCGCCGCCATCGAGCCGAGCTCAAGCGCGTCGAGAACTTGCTGGCCTGTCACTTCAATGAGGCAAGCCATGTTGTTGTACGGATGTACGGCAATGATGTCCTTCAGCTTGATTTCACCCACATTGATGTTCGCGCGTATGCCGCCGCCGTTCACAAAGGCGATATCCGCATCCATCAGGCTGCGGTAAGCGTCCGCGCACAGGTCGCCGAGATTCGTCTCAGAGTTGCGGACGGCGCGCGCGCCGGTGTCGGGATCGAGCGTAGTGAGAGCGACTTCAGTCGAGGCGACGACTTCTTCGATTATGTCGTTGAACTCTTCGAAAATGTCATCGATGAATGCTTGCGTGTCCTCGTCTTTTTCTTCGAAATCCTCTGCAGTGACAAGCCCTGCTACAACATTCCCACTCGCGGTTATTACGATTTTCCCGATATTCGCAAGCTTTTCGCCCGTCTGCACGCATGGGACGTCTTTTCCGTCCTTATCTTTAAAAACTTCCCCGTCGATGACACTGTGGCTGTGCCCGTCGATGATTGCAGCCAGTCCCGTCGTGTTTCCGACCACATCGGTGCTTGTCCACGGTTTGCTGACTTCGTCTATACCGAGATGGGCGATGGCTATTACATAGTCAGCTCCATCCGCTATTGCTTCATCTATCGTTTTCTGCACCTGCGCATAGAGCTCTTCACCTTGTGCGCCTTCGCATAGTCCATAGATAAACTCGCCGTTTTCATCCTGGAAATATGCCGGAGTCGCCTTGAAGAATGTCTCCGGGGTGGTTATTCCGATGTACGCAACTTTCACTGTGCCGTAGTCGATGATCTTATATGCGTCGAATACGGTTTTCTCTGTGCTCAAGTCGATGAAGTTGCATGAAACATACGGGAACTCGGCTGCTTCCGCCAGCTCCATGAACCGCTCCATGCCATAGTCGAACTCATGGTTGCCCGGGATGGCAAGGTCGTACTTGACATAGTTCATGATATCGATCAGGTATCCGCCATACGACAGGCTGCCGATCGCCTCGCCTGCAATGGAATCCCCTGCGTCGATGAGCGTCACATTTCCTTTTCCGACTGCTTCCTCCATCGCGGCTTTATATGCGGCGAGGCCCGCATAGCCTATGCTTCCGTTGATGCCGTTGTGCACGTCGTTTGTCGTCAGGATAACTATGTCGCCTTCTTCGCCTGCAGCAAATATTGCAAATGCCATGCTGCTGAACGAAAGCGCCAGCGCGATCACCATGACGAATGTTATGAGCCTTCTTTTCTTTGTCATTTCCTTCCCTCCGTAAATCATTGTTTACAAATTAAGAGAGTAGCACTAAATTGTGACAACTCCCTTCCATCACGGACATTATACACTTTCCAGCCGCTAATTACTATAAATTTTACGTAAAATTCTCTCCTTCTTAGCTCTCCAATGCTTTGTATAAAAACTTGAACGTCTCCTCTATGAATTGCCCTTCGTCCGGGTAGGCGCCCTGCGCGAACATACCGCTGTAAAGGCGGAGCATGTGGAACAGGCCGTTCAGGATGAAAGTGGAAGAAAAACCCAGCTGCTGCGGGTCAATGTCCGTGCGGATGCTCTTGTCGTCGTGCGCCATCACGAAAAGCGCGACGATTTCTTTATGAATAAGCTCAACGCATGCTGAGTATTGCTCATAATACGGAAGCTCCGCCGGGTCTTTTTTCATTTTGATGGCAGCCATCTGCGCAGCCAGGTCAAACAGCCAGCCGTTCTCGTTATAGAAGTCCAGCGACGCTCTGTATGCCAACGTTATTTTTTCCTGCCCTGTCCGCCCTTTCCCCACCTCCTCGCGAATTGCGCCGAGAAGCTGCGTGTGGTCCTTGAGCATGACTGCAAAATACAGGTCCTCTTTGCTTACGAAATACCTGTAGATAGTCCTCTTTGTATATTCGCTGCTTTCTGCGAGCGCGTCGAGGGTGGTATTCTCATACCCGTTTTGCCTGAACAGATCCTCCGCATGCTGCGTGACAGTTTGTACAAGCTGCAGCCGCTCGCGCTCCTGCCTTGATAGTTTTTTTTCCATAATTTCTGAATTTTCCTAAAAAAACACTTGACTATACCGTTAGTATACTTGTATAATGCTATTATTATTGTGTAACGCTAGTGTTTCTGTATAACGTCAGTATACTATCATACAGCAAAAAAAAAAGCAAGCATGAATTTTTAGGAGATTGTATGAGCGAGACGGAGTTTACGAGCAGGATCGAGGAGCATGAGGCTAATGTCACTAAGTACACAGCTGTTTTAGGCGTGCTTGCGTATGCAAAAGCCGCAGTCTTGGCACTGGCGGGAATATGCGTGTTAGTCTCGTTGCTTTGCGTCATAAAGGGCGCCCGCAAGTTTGAGATGTTCACGGTTTTGGCGATCGCGCTGGCAGCGCTTGCTTGCATACTGCTCCGGGCACGCAGGGTGCGTGAAAGGATAGCCCATTCCAGTAAAATCATCATCACAAACAAAAGGCATTTGGAGGAGCTCGAAGTCATGCTTGCGTCTTATCCGGAGAACAGCATCGACTTTCTGTACAGCGGTTATGTCAAAGCAAGCTCCCTAAATGCCGAAGCTTCTGACTACTCTTTTGACGTCTCGCCTGTTATCGCCGCCGTCAGCCGCGAGCGCGCCGCAGCCAGTCCCGAAGGCCGAAGCCGGGCTTCCGCTAGCTCCACCACCCGCGGCAACTCCACCGCCCGCGATAACTCCCCCGCCCACAGCGACCGCCGCATCCCTTCGCGCGCTCGAAATCTTGGGCGCATGGTAACCAGGTCCGCCGACAGCCCTTACAGCAGCGCGCCTGCAGCCGAGTCTTATACGCCCTCGCCCCAGTGGGAGCAATACCTTGCCGATTATAAACAGGTCCAGGAAGAGGCAAACGCCCGCGCAGACCGCGAAGATGTTCCGATGTTCGCAAAAGTCGCAGCTATGAAGTTTTTGCTGATGTGATGTTGATGGTTCGACCGGCAAAACCGCGTCTGACCAAAGGCAGCGTTGCTTTACCGGCAGCGCTGCATCTTTCTCGTTTTGCATTGACAGCGTGCGGCAGAAAATAGTATACTAGTACCCTGTAACACCTAAAGATTTACACGGCACTAGCCCCGCAGTAAAAACACACTTTGAAGTACAGGTACAGGCATGAAGTCAAAAAAACCGATAGCGATAATACTCGTTGCCACTGTTCTGATAGCGGCGGCATTTTTCCTTGCGATATACGGCGCTTACGGGAATGAAGCCGTAGCTGAGGAAAGCCCGCCGCCCACAGTTGAATCAGAGACGCCGAGCACACCGCCCCCCACTCCCAGCCAGGTCGTGACGCCGGAGCCCGAACCGGAGCCGGAGCCGGAACCCGAACCCGAGCCGGAGCCGGAGCCCGAACCGGAACCCCCGCCGATAGAGGCATGGCCCGTGTGGATGTATATCCCAGCCCTCGACGTCGACGCCGAGATCAAGGATACAGGCACAAATGCAAAGGGCACGTCCATGGACGTGGCCCCTTCCGGCTCTATTATTTCATGGTGGCGCATCAGCTCGATTCCCGGCAACAAGGGTAACGCCATACTTGCAAGCCATAACAGGTGGAGCGGCACTTATGGCGCGCTTTTTGCTATGGACACGCTGGAAGTCGGGGACGAAATGGAAATCGTCTACGACGATGGCACGAGCCTGAAGTTCCGGCTCGAGAGCGTGTTTGTCTACTTGTTGGCGACTGCGCCGGCGGACATTATTATGGACATGACAGGCGATGCGCGCGTCACTCTCATAACATGCAAAGCGCCGTTCAACACGACGACGGGCACCAGCGACAACCGCATCGTCGCAGTGTTTAAAGAAGAGAGCGTATTTGAGATCCCCGATCCCCCGATAACGCCGCACCCGCCTAGGTAAACACTGAACAAATCCCACCATCATCTTTACTGAGCGCCATGTCCGCTTCAAAAACGGATATGGCGCTCATTATTAGTTCCTATTCATGGGATCCCGGGGCGAGCCCGGAGTGACGGGCGCCGGCTTTCAGAGGGGCTCAATTACGTATAATACTTGAACTTGTTCTTCTCGTACTCGTCTGTTATCCAGCCGTTGCGCTCTATTACCATGGGGTTTTCCGGATTGCCCAGCACGCCGCCGCCGAACGCAAAACCGCCGCCCGGCGCCATTTCATCCATCACTTTGCGTACTTCAGCGCGTATTTCCTCCTCTGTCGTCTGCTCCCACGATACCATGCCATTGTTTTCAAAAGCGCCGCAAATACACAGCTTCCTGCCATACTCCTTCTTGATGGCCGGCAGGTCGTTGAATCTGGGCTGGGCCGGGTTCCATGCGTTGAACCCCATGTCGACTATGTATTTGACATATGGCCAGAACGCCCCGCAGTTATGGTGCTCCGCAGGAAGCCCCGCTTCTTTGTAAAGCGCCACATTTTTACGCCACATCGGCTCGAAGATGTCAAGGAAAACATCCTCAGACACAAAGGGCGCGCGCTCATGGGCGATATCGTCGCCCATCGAATACACGTCGGGCTTGTACCAATAGATATACTCTTTCCCAAGCTCCAAGTTGAGGTCCAGGATGAATTGCAGCAGCTCTTTTACTTCATCGGGCTCCTCTATGCACGCTATCAATGCGTTATTGAAGCCCATGAAATAAGTCAGCATCATGAAGAACCCGTTGCCCACGCTGCCTGCGCCGACTTTCAGCAGAGCGGGGTCGCGGCCGTCCAGGTCTTTTTTTGCCATTGCCTCCCAGTTGATCTCGTCCATGATCTTCGGGCGCTTGATAACGTCGCGCCATTTACGGATGTCGTCGATCACGTAGTCGTTCGGCTTTGGTATCGCGCCGCTGTTCGGCTCCATGATCATCGGTATGCCGAAGAAAACATCCCTGAACTCGCGCACCCCGGGCGCCGGCATCGAGTTGAAACCCGACGCGCGAATGCTGCACTGCATCCAAAGCGAGCGCGGGACATACTCCGGTATCTCACCATTCATCACTCTCAAATAGTTCTCTTTTTCCGTCAAATGCGCCATTGTTGTACCTCCTAGTTCCTAATATTGTGTACTCCGCTGAAATTCGCTTGCTGGATGCATTTTGTCACGCATACCACGGCGCAGTTGCCGCAGCCGGTACACTTTGCGTAGTCGATGCTTGCGAGATTGTCCTTTATTATTATCGCGTTGGCGGGGCACTCGCGCTGGCACTTCATGCAGCCCAGGCATCCGCTTGTGCATTTTTTCCTGACCGACGCGCCTTTTTCGACGTTCTTGCACTTGACTATGGTCGTGATGGCGTCGGACTCTGTGAATATGACGCCGTTCGGGCAGTGTTTCGCGCACAGCCCGCAGCCGGTGCATTTGCGGGTGTCTATGTGCGCAAGACCGTTTTCTATACAGATCGCTCCGCTTGGGCAGACAGCGGCGCAGTCGCCGAAGCCCAGGCATCCGAACACGCACGCATTCTGGCCGCCGAAGAGTTGTTTGGCGGCTTTGCACGTCTGTATGCCGCTGTATTCCATTTTGCGCTGCCTTGCGCCTCCGTCCCCTCTGCAGTGCACCACGGCTATTTGCTCTGCTACGTCTTCGAACTCCACGCCGAGTATGGAGCTTATTTCCATTGCAACTGTATCGCCGCCTGGCACGCAGAGGTTCGTTTTTACGTTTTCTTCGTCTACAAGAGCTCCGGCATATCCGTCGCACCCGGCATATCCGCAGGCGCCGCAGTTCGCGCCGGGGAGGCACGCGCGTATTTTAACGACGCGCTCGTCTGTCTTGACAGCCATCACCTTCGACGCAACCGCCAGCAGCAAGGCGCAAAGCAGCCCCAGCGACGATACGGATATTATTGCAGTTGCAATGTTTGCGCTCATATTATCTATCCTCTAACTTCAAACCTCTGGCCCCTGGCCCCTAGGCGCGAGTATTCTCTGTGGAGAATACATATGCACCAAATATGTACCAACTGTCGCGCCTTCCATGGGGAACCAGTTCCCCCTAGATACGAGCCTTATATATTTTGGCTCGATACCCCCTCCGGTCTCCGACAGAGACGAAGGATTTCTTCTCTCTCTTTTCTCTTTTCTCTTTCCTCACTTCTCACTACCCACTAGCCACTAGCCACTAGTTTGTTCCCTATCCCCTAACAACACTCATAATACAAACTGTTCGCTTTCCACCCTATATCCCACGCCGCGCGCGGTCCTGATCTTTACGCCGCCGCCCGCCGCCGCCAGCTTCTTTCGCAGAAGCGACACCTGGCTCTCTACGAGACTGTCCTGAACATCGGCGTCATAGCTCCATAGTTTTTCTATGATTATGTCTTTAGATACGTAGCTGTTTTTCCGCTCCAACAGCAGCTCCAGAAGCTGCGACTCTTTGAGCGTGAGTTCGGTATTGGCGCTGCCGCCTGTCAGCATGAGCGTGTGGGGGTTGAACTCCAGCTCCCCGAGCTTGTATACGCCGCCGACATTGAGCTGCGGATTTCGCCTGCTCAATGCGCGCAGCCGTGCCAGCAGTTCTTCCATATTGAACGGCTTTGGCAGGTAGTCGTCCGCGCCTCCGTCGAGGCCGATAACTTTATCGCGGATATCCCCGCGCGCCGTCAGCATCAGTACCGGCGTCGCCACGCCTGCCGACCGCAGCTCCTTGACGACATGTATGCCGTCCATTCTCGGCAGCATAACATCCAGAATAACTATGTTGTATAGCCCTGTCAGGGCGCAGTCAAGCCCATACTCGCCGTCATTGGCGACCTCGACGGTGTAGTTGTTTTTTTGCAGCACAGCTTTTACTGCCTCTGCAAGATCGCGCTCGTCCTCAATGATCAATACTTTCATTTTGAAATCATACATCCATAACCTGAAATGAAGCTGTTTAACCAAAGCCTGGGATAAGTCTCCTACCTCGTATTGTATCTCACGCAGCAGCGAATCGCAAATATTTGTCAGTTGCTTCAGTTCATATATTGTTAACAGAAGCCATTCAAACATTCAAGTTTCATTTCAGGTTAACGTCATATACTTTCAAAAACAGATGACGGTGGTGTTTAACCGGCGGTTGCTAAAAAACTGTGTTCTCGAAAAGGAGTTATGTAAAGATGAGACAAATCAAGAAAGCTTTGTGCTTTTTGCTGACAGCGAGCCTGCTTCTCCTGCTCGCCTCATGCTCAAAGAGCAGCGACAACGGGAAAAACAACGACAACGTAAGCGATGGGCGGTATGTCGAGACGGATATTACGCCCCCCATAGACGGAATGTTTATGAGTTTTCTGGATCAGGACGGCACGATTGTCTGCTTTGAGCGCGGATTGTATACGCGATTCGACAGTACGGACGGCGGCATAAGCTGGAAAGAGTCGCCGGGCCCCGGGAGGAATACGGACCGGTATATGTACGTCACTTCCGGCGCGCTTCTCCAGGACGGAAGCTTCATAACTCATTTGCAGGACGAGGGCCTTGTGATAATCAAACCGGACGGTTCCAGCGAGCATTACCCGATGCCTGATATCGACAAAGCGGTCGCAGAGGGCAGCAGTGTAATGATAATGCTCATTCAAGCTCTCGGGAACGATAGGTTACTGCTGGAGTACAGCATAGGCGGTATGATGGTGCAGGAAGGGCGTCCGATAGGGAGGGCTCCCATCGGTCAAGCACCGGCCGGCAGTGAAGGCGCCGGGCAGGAACCATCCGGGCAAGGCCCTATCAGTGTCGACGGCGATGGCGACTCCGAGGGGGCAGACGCATCCGGACCTGCCTCAAACCCGGAAGGCCGTACGCAAGGGGCTGCGCCGCAAAGGACGAGCGGCGGCACGTCTATGTCAATGAGCTCAATGTCCAGGCAAACAGCGCTGTATGAACTGTCCAGCGGCAAGCTGATCGCGTCTTTGCAGACGGAAGGAGTGACCGCGGCGGCGTCTGATGACGAAAGCATGTACCTTATTGATTACAACGGCTCTATAAAAATCTATAATCTGTCGGACGGCGCGCCTTCAAGCAAACCTGCTGTCAATTTGGGCGGAACGGGCAGCGGAGCCGGAATGATTTCGATGCCCTGGGCGGCAGGCAGTGTTTTAGCAGCAGAGAACAACGGCGGCATTTACGCTCTTTACGATAGGAACCTGCTGTTATGCAGCGCGGGAGGCAACGTCGACACAGTGCTGGAAGGTACGGCCTACTCGATCGGCGCGCCGAATAGCAGTGCTTCAGCGGCATTTGTCCTCACAGATGGTTCAATTATCCTTAATCTGCTCGACAATATGCAGTCAAACCGCCTGTACAAGTATTCTTATGACGAAAACGCTTCTATCGACCCGGAAAAAACGCTCACGGTCTGGTCGCTCGAAGATAACTCTTTCGTCCGCGCCGCAATTGCGGAATTGCGTAAAAAGAACCCCGATGCATATATCACATATGAGATCGCGCTGAGCGGGGATAATGCCCTATCGCCGACGGACGCGATAAAGACGCTTAACACAAGGCTGCTGGGAGGAACCGGGCCGGACGTCATTATTCTCGACGGCTGCCCTGCAGAAAGCTACGCTGGAAAGGGAATGCTTATCGACCTTTCAGAGCTTATCGATACGAGCGATATTTATACCAATCTCCTTGCTCCGTACATTTCCGAAGGGAAGCTCTACAGTCTGCCGGCACAGTTTATCATGCCTGCGCTGCTCGGGAGCGAAGATGCGCTCAGCAAGGCGCGGACGCTTGAGGAGTTGGTGAGCGCAATCGTAAACGGCAACGATACGAGCGTAACGCGCCCTGTTACCGGAGGCGGCGGGCCATTCTCCGGCGTGCCTGAGTCCGAGCGCGCCGAGCTGTATTTCGAAAATGTCGAAGAACTGTGTAACATCCTGTGGCTTTCATGCGCGCCGGACATTGTCAGCGACAATAAGCTTAACAACGACTCGTTACGGCGCTACCTCGAAACCATCAAGGCGATAAGCGACAAATACGGGCTTGCAGAAACAGCCGACGAAAACTCCATGGGCATGAGCGTCGCCTTTGCCAGCGGCGGCCGCGCCACCGTACTGCCGAGCTCACTGGTGCGCTATACTTCGCAGATGACCAATTACGGGGCATTTCTGGCAGAGAACTTGACGCTTATGCAATTGATTATGGACCGCGAGGGCTCGCATCTTGCAGCTTTCCCGGGCATCACTTCCGGTGCGTGGCGGCCTTCCACGATCGTCGGGGTCTCAGCCGACTCCGATGTGCCCGGCTTCGCAGCAGAGCTGATCAAAGCTATGCTCTCTGTCAATGTACAGCAGATGAACTACGGCGAGGGGCTGCCCGTAACGCGGGAAGGCGTTGCGGCGCAGATCAAAGAGTTGAATAAAAACCTATCTGAAAGCGGGCGCGATACATTCGACATAGATATGGACGCGCTGATAGCAAAGTTGGCCTCGCCGTCTGTAAACGACCAGGCCTTGACCGACATGATGCGCGGCAGTATAGAAAAGCTCTGCGCAGGCAGAATCGACGTTGAGGGGGCTGTCAGAGAAATTGAGCAGAGTATCAAAAACTACCTCGCGGAAAGGGCGTAAAAATCAGGCTGCTGCTATGAAAGGCGAAGGCGCGGCAGCCCTCGCTTTTCTGGCGCCGAGCATCATAGGCATTTCTGTGTTTTTCCTCGTTCCGTTTATAGATACTGTGCGGCGCAGCCTTTATGACGCCCGCGGCAGAAACTTCATCGGACTTGACGGGTATGCCTCGGTTATCGGCAACGACGCTTTCCGCCTTGCGGCGTCGAATACAGCAAAATTTACAGCGTTCTGCATTCCCCTGCTGCTTGCGGTCAGCCTTGGGATCGCGCTGCTTATTCGCTCCATACGCCCGCGCGGCAAGGCATTCAAAACTACTTATCTTTTGCCGATGGCGGTGCCGGTTGCCAGTATTGTCCTGGTGTGGCAGGTACTGTTCCACCAAAATGGGCTTGCAAACAACATCATATCGGCTTTTGGCGCGCAGCGTATCGACTTCATGGGGTCGTCCGCAGCGTTCTGGGTACTGATACTCACTTACCTGTGGAAAAACTGCGGTTATGACATGATATTGTGGCTCGCCGGCCTGGACAGCATCTCAGAAAGCCTGTACGAGGCAGCGCGCGTCGACGGCGCGAATGCTTGGCAATGCTTCAGGTATATCACGCTGCCCGGGCTTCTGCCGACGATAGGACTTGTCGCGATACTCTCGCTCCTTAACGGCTTCAAAGTGTTCAGGGAGGCGTATCTGGTCGCCGGCTCATACCCTCATGATTCCATCTATCTGCTGCAGCATTTGTTCAACAACTGGTTCCGAAATCTGGACATCAGCAGGTTATGCGCGGCAGCAGTCATGCTGTGCATCGTCCTTCTGGTAATAATACTGGTATTGCAGCGGTTTTTTAAGGAGCGCGAGTGATTGAGATGGAAACAGAAATTGATGTAGATGAGTCGATCATTAGGGCGCAGCAGCGGGTACGCGGGAGCCGGGGCGGGATAATTGCGCGTTTTGCGGTACTTGGAGCTTTGGCACTGCTTGTCTGGTGGGTCATCTGGTTCATGGTCGTGGGGAGCCTGATGTCGCTGGAAGAGCTTAGCACTGCTATCGGCCCAGTCCTTGAAGGAACTGAGGGTACTGCCGTTTGGCCGCTGCTGCCTTCATGGCCATCGCTGCAGCCGATGGCCGAGCTGCTTCTCGATACCCCGCAGTTCTTCATGATGTTCTGGAACACATTCATGCTTGTCATTCCGTCCGTGCTGGGGCAGCTTTTACTGGGCGCCCCCGCCGCCTGGGCTCTAAGCCGCCTCCGTTTTCGCGGAAGACGGTTGCTGACTACTTTATACATAACATTGATGCTAATGCCCTTTCAAGTCACAATGGTTCCGAACTTCCTTGTCATAGACAGGCTCGGACTTATGGATACGCTGTGGTCGGTAATACTTCCATTTGCGTTTTCCGCGTTTCCCGTTTTCATAATGCTGCGCGGTTTCGACGCTGTTCCGAGGGCACTGCTTGAAGCTGCATCAATAGACGGCGCAGGGCATTTCAGGACATTCATAAGCATTGGGCTGCCGCTTGGCGTTCCGGGGATACTGTCCGCCCTGGTATTGGGATTCCTCGAATGCTGGAGCGCGATCGAGCAGCCGATGACTTTTTTACAGGATCCGTCGCGCTGGCCGCTATCGCTGTATCTCCCTCAGATCGTATCCGAAAAGCTCGGTCTGGCTATGACAGCCTCATTGTTCATGCTGATTCCCGCCGCCCTGATTTTCCTGTTCGGGCAGAAATATCTTGAGCTGGGAATACAAGCCGCGGCGATAAAGGAGTAATGATTTTTTATGAAGAGCAGGGCTTATATCAAGCAGGTTGAAGACAATGCTGTGAGCGTCAGTGAACCGCGCGCAAGAAGGGCGGCTCGCAGAGCGTCGGAATCGGGGCTAGTTAGACGCGTCGCTGCAGCACTGAGAAGCGCCGATCCCGGGCAGCGGGCTGCGGCAGGCAACATCTTCAAGTTCCTCGCGCTGCTGCTGGCTTTGACTCTTATCGCCCGGGGAACAAGCGGCGTCACTCTTGCAAGGGTCGGGCTCTCGTCGCCGCAAAGGTCTGCGATAGTCGAAGCAGTCACAGGCAGCGCTGTGGTATCGTCGAAAAATACCGTAGAAATCAAAGTACCCGAAGGGCTCACTATCGCTGAAATGTATTCAGGCACAGGTCAAATCATGAAACCGGGCGACGCAATAGCAAGGTTTGACGCCGACGAAGTGAGGCAAAAACTCGCAAGGTCGCTTGCCGAGCTTGATAAATCGTTGATCGATCTGGAAAAGCTCAGCCGCTCGGAGAATGCAGACGATTCATCGATCGAATCCGCGCAGCGCACCCTTAACCGTGCCAGAGAGGATTATAATACGACAAGGGCGCAGGGGGAGGATGACGTCGCGGCTGCCCGAAATGACTTGGATGAAGCCCTTGGGGCAATTGGCGACGATGTTGAAGCTTCGGCGCTGGAAAGCGCGGTAAGAAGCCTTCAAAGAGTGACAGAAGACTACAATAGCATGAAGGCACAGGATGAGGCTGCCGTCGCTGCTGCGCTTGCAGCATACGAGGAAGTAAAAGAAAAAAAGAGCGAAAGCGCCGACGATTCAGCCCTTGAAGCGGCAAAGCGCAATCTGCAGCGAGCGAACTCCGACTACTCTACTACTAAAACGCAAGGCGAGGCAGACGTCAAGGCCGCCAGCGACGCGCTTGTCGAAGCGACAAAGAGTCCGGGCATTTCCGCCGATTACACGCCTGTCGAGACAGCTTCGCGAAACCTGCAGCGCGCCAGAACAGACTACAATACAATAAAAGCTCAGGGCGACGCTGAGATCAAAGCTATCCAAAACGCGATCGATGCGATTGAAGCGCAATATTCAAAGCCGGACCCGGATCCCGACCCCGATGCGGACCCGGATGCAGAGCCGGTGCCTAAGGCCACTCTTGAAGCGGACCCGGAGTATATAAAGCTGAAGCAAGATCTTGCAGACGCGCAAAAAAAAGCGAACGACAACCTGCGCGAACCCGGGCGAAAGGTCGAGGATGCGGAAGCAGCGCTGAAAAGCGCAACGGACGCATATAACAAGAGTTCTCAGCAGTCTACTGAATCCCGTCAGTCTGAGGTGGATAAAGCCTACTCTGCGTATGTTTCGGCACAGGCCAGGGCTCAGGAGAACCTGCTCAATGCCTCGCGAAAAGTGGAAGATGCACAGATCGCATTGTTAAAAGCGGAACAGGATTACGAAAAAAGTACTCAGCAAGCGGTGGAATCGCGTCTGGCTGAGTTGGAGAAAGCTGAGGAAACGTATGACAACGCGCGCTCGAAGGCGCAGGAAAACTTGCTGAATGCGGAGCGCAAATTAGAAGACGCCGAAACTGCGCTCAGTAAAGCGGAAAACGATTTTAAGAAGAGCGAGTCTCAATCGTCGGAAAAAATCCTCTCCGATATAACCAAGGCGCAATCCGCTCTGAGTTCTGCTCTCAATAAGGCTGGCGACAATCTTCTCAGCGCTCTGCGGCGCGTAGAGGACGCCGAATACTCCCTGAGAAAAGCTGAACAGGATTATAGCAAAAGCGTCATGCAGGCGCATGACAGCTCTGTGCAAAACACCGCAAGCGCGACGATCCTGCAATTCGACGTCGACAAGCAGGCTGATACCGTAAAGACACTGGAACAACTGTTGAGAGACGGCTGCATTCTGTATTGCGGCTGCGACGGCGTCGTAGCATCGACTATGTCCGAGGGCAGCGTTACGGGCACGGCGCCCCTTGTCACATTCCGCGACGGAGCAAACGGCTATGAGGCGACGATGCGGCTAAGTAAAACAGAGGCACTGAAGGTTGCGGTCGGCGACGAGTGCGAAGTCACCTCGGGCGGCGGGTCGATGTATTATACACCGACTGTGACCGGCGTTGTTTCCGGCGTTGCACAGCCCGACGACAACGATATGTCGTCAGTGACAATACGCCTGCCCGACGGGAACTGGACAGAAGGCCAGAAAGTGGATGCGCAGGTCGTTATCAATAGCGGCAACTACGATTTCTGCGTACCTTTGTCGGCATTGCGCTCCGACAACACCGGCTACTACCTGTTCGTCACAGAGCCGCGCAACACCGTTCTCGGAATGCAGAACACCGTAGTACGTGTGAATGTGAACATTATCGCGTCTGATGACGAAATGGCGTCCGTAAGCGGAGCACTGGGCCGCGACAGCAATGTGATCGTTTCGAGTAACAAAACGATCTCGCACGGCGATAGGGTGAGGGTGGATGAGGGTTAATGGTGACGCGCCATAGGCGCGTAGGGGTTAGGGGTTAGGGGTTAGTGAAAGCGTAGAGTGAGAACTTGGTAAGAGCAATGAGGAACGAGGAAATAGGATATAGTGAGGACGGGGGATACGGGGGAACTGGTTCCCCATGGAAGGCGCGACAGTTGGTACTTATGTTAAAGCAAAAAATTGCGGATTGGGCGCTGGTGTGCGCGCTTTGTTTGCTGCTTATATGGGGTTTTTCGAACCGGGGGGATGTAACGCAGTACTCGCCTGTTTCGCTGCGTTACGACGCGCCTGTCAGCGGAAGCGCCGCATATTCGGCAAGGCTGTACTCGATATCGCACAGCGGCGACGACGCTTTTTGGCCGACATTCTGGCGCGAGCACAAGTCGGAGTTCAAGAACGAGTTTTCCTCAGCGGACGCCGACTGCATAGCATACTCCGGAGACGCCTCGCTGGTTTGGCCGTTTGAGTATCTTACCGGCTGCGCCCCGGGTGTCAAGGACAGTGCGGGCTGCGTAGTTTCCGAGGCGCTCGCGCGCCGCCTGTGGGGGAGCGCGGATATTGTCGGAATGCAGGTCGAAGTGGACGGCGAGACGCGTTTCATACGCGGCGTCTTCAAAGGCAAATCCGAGCTTGCGCTTATTTCTTTCAGCGATGAGGACGTCTCGCGCTCCTGGACAGCCGTCGAGCTGTCGGGCGGACCTGCCGATGCCTCGCGAAGCGATGCGGAGAGTTATGCGTCGGCCTCTGGCCTCGGTAAGCCCGGCACAGTGATCGCCGGCGGGCACGTGTTTCTTGCAAGGTTCTTGGCGATGCTCCCTCTGCTCATCCCTGCAGTATACGGGGCAGCAATGATCGCGGGGGCAGTAAAAAAGCGGTATCCCGGTTCATACCGAAATATCCGCTTTGTCGGCTTTATTATTGTTGCGTGCATGCTTCCTTTGCTTATAAGGGCATTGCCGCCATCGCTCATTCCTACTCGATGGAGCGATTTCTCATTCTGGGCGTCGCTGCTGCGCCGCTTGACCGGCGACCTTTCGGAGTTCCTGAATGCTGCTCCGCGCTTGCGCGATGCGGAGTTGAAAATGTTGCTTGTCAAGCAGGCCGGCATTGCGTTCCTGTCCGTATGCGCCTCGATCTCCTTTTGCTTCAGGTGGCGGATTTCGATAGGTTCCGCGTCAAGCCCGGGTTAAACCCCAATCTCGGATCCGTATCTTTCTTTTAACGTATCGCATATTTCCCGCGCATCGGATATGCGCTTCATTGCGTTAGAATATGCTTCGGAGCTGGCGGGGTACTTTAACGCTATTTCGCGCTCTGTGTCCTCAAGCGAAACGAGTTTTCCGCGCCGGCATAGTTTGTCGGCTAGATACAGAAGCTCGCCTTCACCGACGTCGCCGGGGGCGCCGCCCTGCAAATCCATGTGGCTACCGA
>Ga0082212_10003492_pt1 | contig 22275 bp, 19 predicted proteins | sample TergutNt197P3_FD_71548 | JGI IMG/M metagenome (GOLD analysis project Ga0082212, IMG submission 71548) | Neocapritermes taracua P3 segment gut microbial communities from Petit-Saut dam, French Guiana - Nt197 P3 | ecosystem: Host-associated > Arthropoda: Insects > Digestive system > Gut ...
TTTAAAATTTATTTATAATTAAATATATATTAAAAAAAATTATACTTAAAAAATATATTTATAAAAAAATATCTTTATAAAATAAAAAAATATATAAAAAAAATTATATTTATAAAAAATATATTTAAATGTATATACAATTAAAGAAAATAATTAATGATTCCTCATTCAAATTCCTTAAGAGACGATTGATAATATCCATCATCCTCATCTTCATCAGAATCTTTTTTAGAATCTTTATCAAAATATCCATTTAAATATGCATCTAATTCAGCTTCAGAAAGATATTGTTTTAATTTTCCTTGAGAGGAAACAACCCTTGCTTTTTTAAATCTAGAACTATCTTCTATTTTTTCAACAATAATTGAAAAGAACCAGTCCTCTCCAAAATCATACCATAATTGAAACACTTGTTTTTCTTCTAATCCTATCTCTCTTAATAAAACTTTTTCAGACTTTTTTAAATCATGATAAGCTCTTTGATAAGTATTTGTTCCATTATAATAATTATTATCCATATTGAACAAGTAAAGATGATCATCATCAAAATTAATTGATTTTAGTATACGATTTGCTAAATCTTCTAATGAATTGTCATCCCTAATTTTTATTACCCTAAAAATATTATTATCTCTATCAAAAGCTACTCTCAATTGATATACCTTAAAATTTTCTTTTTCCATTAAAAATCCCCTTTATAATCTATCGTTTCTATAAAATTAAATTTTATATTAATTATAAAAATAATAAAATTATTAAATATAATAAAAATTGTTTAAATAATTATATAAAAACTTATTTAAATATTATAATCTAATAAATATTTAAAAGATATAAAAAAATTATTAAATAATAAATAAAGTAGGTGATGCTTTGAATTATATTATTGAAACAGAAAATATTACCAAAGATTTTGGTAATTTTAGAGCTGTTAATTCTGTAAATCTTAAGGTACCTCGAAATACAGTTTATGGAGTATTAGGTCCCAATGGAGCTGGAAAAAGTACTTTAATATCTATGTTATGTACCATACTTCAACCATCAAGTGGAACTGCCATCATAAATGGTTATGATGTTAGAAAGCAAGCTAACGATGTTAGGAGATCCATTGGAATTGTTTTTCAAACAAGAGCTCTTGATGATATATTAACTGGACGTGAACATCTCCAAATGCATGCTTCACTATATGGAGTACCCCATGATGTGAGACAAGATAGAATTGAAGAGGTTCTTGAGTTGATTGCTTTGGGTAAAAAGGCTGATGAATATACTAAAAACTATTCTGGTGGAATGAAAAGACGTCTTGAAATTGGAAGAGGCCTTATACATCATCCAAAACTTTTATTTTTAGATGAACCAACATTAGGTCTTGATATTCAAACAAGAGAAAGTATATGGACTTATATTGAAGAATTAAAAAACAATATAGACATTACAATACTTCTTACAACCCATTATCTTGAAGAAGCAGACAGTCTTTGTGATGAAATATCCATTATAAATAAAGGAGAGATAGTAAAATCAGATAGTCCTAAAAATCTTAAAGAAGAATTGAAATCTGATAATATCACTTTAACTTCACCAGAACCTAAAAAACTCTGTGATTTAATGGAAAATCAGGATTTTGTTCATGATATTATAAAAACTAATGATGAGGTAAAGATATTAGTTGAGAAAGGAGAAAATTTAATTCCAAAAATCGTTAATTTAGCTGAAACTAATGATATCGAAATAAAATCTATCGAATTATCTCATCCAAGCCTTGAAGAAGTCTTTGTCAAATATACTGGAAGGAAAATTAGTGATACAACAAGAGATTAAGGAGAGATATTATGAGTGAAGTCGAAGGAATATACACAATATGGTTAAGAGAAGCTAAAAGATATGTGAGATACAAATCTAGAATCGTTACAGCTATTTTCACCCCTCTTCTTTGGTTACTTGTTTTTGGAATGGGACTTGGAAGTGCAATGGGTGGAGGAATGTTTCAAAATATGCCTGGAGGGTATCAATCTTTTATTTATCCAGGAATCATTTCTCAAACAATATTATTTACCTGTGTTATGGCAGGTATCGGAATAATAATGGATAAACAATATGGGTTTTTAAAAGAAGTAATGGTAGCTCCACTATCAAGAGCATCTATAATCTTTGGAAAAGCCATAGGAATAAGTACTGGAGCAATAGTTCAAGCTATAATACTTTTAATATTATCATTTATAGTCCACGTTAGGATGACACCTGAAATATTCATTGGAGCTATAGTTGTTTGTACAATAATATCAATAGGATTTTCAGGATTAGGTCTACTTATAGCAACATTTATGGATAGTATGGAAGGATTCAACCTTGTTATGAGTTTTGTAATAATGCCTATTTTCCTTTTAAGTGGTGCATTGTTCCCTATAACTAATTTACCTGATTGGTTAAGTTCTATAGTATATATTAACCCATTAACTTACGGTGTTGATGCACTGCGACATATTATACTCGCAAACTACCATTCTGTTATACCTTTAGAAATTAGTTTAGCAGTTATTACAATATTTGCTACAGCAGTGATATTATTAGCTGCACTTGTCTTTACAAAAAAAGAACAAAGTATAATGTAAATAGAGTATTAAATGGAGATTTTCATAATATAAAATGATATTCTCTCCATTTTTCATTTTTACTATTAATTATATTAAAAATTAATTTATTTATTTTAAAATTTATATATTATATCTATAAAATTTATATTATATATAAAAAATTTATATTATATATAAAAAATTTATATTTATATCCATAAAACTTAAAAAAAATATACTATAAAATCTTATTTTTATAAAATTTATTATATTATGACACAAGAAAACCAAAAATATCTAAAAAAAACTGTTAAAGAAGTATGTGATATTATTTTCTCACTTGAAGAGAAATATGATTTAAATCATATGAAAATTCAAGGAGTTTACATTTGGCAGTTAATTAGATTCTACTTATACATAGAGATATCTAAAAAAATAGAAGTTTTAGAGTCACCACAACAAGGAAAAGTAACTTTAAAAGACAAAATACTTACTTTTTTACCATTTTTAAAAAACAGCTTATTTTCTAACCCTTTAAGTGGAAACTATCATGAAGATATATTAATTTTTGATCATCCACGGAGAGTAATTCACAAAAGAGAATACAAAGATATTTATAGCTATTTTTTAATTGATTATCTTTTAGAAAATACTTCAAATATAAGTTCTGATTCAAATAAGAAAAAAAACACCTTTGAAGTTATTGAAAGCCCTTATCTAAATAAACATTACACAAAAAAAGAAAGTTATATTAAATACAGCGATAAGATCCTTCTTGGTTCATATATACACAAAAAAATAGCTAATTATAAACTTAATAGTTCTGAAATAGAAAAAATAGCAAATCTACAAAGAGAAATTAATCATGATTTTAATATTAATATAGATTTATTTAATATACTAAAAACCCATATTCTTGATTTTAAATATAGCTATAAACAGTATGATAAACTTTTCAAAAAAAGAACTCCAAAATATGCTTTTGTAGTAGTAGCTTATGAAAATAAAGCTATGATAGCTGCAGCTAAAGATAATGGAGTTGAAGTTATAGAGATACAACATGGAACAATAGGAGAATATCATTTAGGTTACAGCTATCCAAATAAGGGTGATAAAAATCTTAAATATTTCCCTAATAAGATTTTAAGTTTTGGAAAATATTGGAAAGAAGTAGCTAACTATCCAATTGATAAAGAAAATATTATAGCTATGGGTTTTCCCTATTTAGATGAAACAATTACAACTTATATTGATAATGAAAAGAATGAAAAACAAATACTTTTTATTTCCCAAGGATCTATTGGAAAATTTTTATCTGAATTTGCATATGAATTAGCTAAAATATTGGAAAATTCTGAAAATTATGGTGAATATAAAATTATCTACAAATTACACTCTGGAGAATATTCTAACTGGGAGAATAATTATAAAAAACTTAAAAGAGCAAAAGATTTAGGTAATTTTACCATTATTGATAATAGCGAAATCTCCTTATATGAGTTACTTTCAACAAGTGAATATCAAATAGGAGTCTACTCCACAGCTATTTATGAAGGTCTCACTTTTAACTGTAAAACACTTATCCTTGATTTACCAGGAGTAGAACACGTTGAGACTTTAATTAGTAATAATTATGTTAAAAAAATTAAAACTCCTGAGGAATTCATTGAAACAATTGATAACTTTAAAATAAATAGCTATGATAGAGATTTTTTCTTTAAAAAATATGATAAAGCTATTTTAAATGAATTATTAACTAGATGAAAAATTAAATTAAAAAAGAATTGAATTAAAAAAAATTAAATTAAAAAAAATTAAATTAAAAAAAATTAAATTAAAAAAATTAAATTATGAGCTTAAAATAAAAGATTAATAAATAGTATAGATTTTTTTTATTTGAACCTCAGCTCATAATCAAAATTTTAAAATACTAGCTATTTTTAAGTGTATTTATCTTATCTACGCCATGTAGATGCAAAGCTAAGATCTAAATAGGTATTATCTGGATAAGCAAATGTTGCAATTTTCAGATGTTCTGTGCCATCCTCATTCACAAACTTATATTCAACTACTGTATTAGAATATTTTTGAGGTCCACTTTCAGGGTTGTACTGAATCACAGCATTTGTAATAGTTACTTTCCCACCTGATGCCTTATAATTTCCTTTTGTAGAAGTTGACCTATCAACATAAAGAAATGTCCCATCTTCAAAGAAAGTTAACATTTTAGTAACTATAACAAGACCTCCACTTGAAGTAGAAGCAAACCCTGTATTTTTCCAGGTCCCTAATAATTTTGGGTCAATGTTTGGATTTGTCTTTTTCTTCCATTGAGCATGAAATGTCACTTTATTTTTAACTTTTGTAGTGGTTGTAATCTTTTTTCCATTCACTTTCTTTGTATACCAACCATTAAATGTATAACCTGTTCTTGTTGGTGCTTTAAGAAGTTTTCCTATCTTTGCATTCTTTTTAACTGTAGTTACTTTTGTTTTAGCCGTTCCTATTTTACCACCATTTGCATGCCAGGTAACTTTTACCTTTTTAGGTGCAGCATCTACAGCTTGTACTGAACCTAATGCTACTGTTAGCATTAGTATAGCTATAATTGATATAGCAACTAATGATAATAGTTTTTTTGTTTTCATATTAAATTCCCCTATTATAATTCATTTTTAGAACTTTATTTCGTGTATTCTTATATTGGAATTTTTGTGATAATGGGTTACTTATTATAGAATCTTCCATGCTCATCATATTCAAAGTATTGGCCTGTTGCATCCTTTCCAAAAGTAAGTTTATAAGAGTCTGATTCGACTTTTGACCAAGAAGTCCATGTTTCGCCATAGTTAACACTTGAACTTTCTTGGTATGATAATGACAGCACACCATTTTTGAGAGAATATGATCCACTCCATCTAAAGTGATATTTAGGAGTTAATGGCAATTGAGCATACATAACAAAAGATCCATCAGCTTTGAATGTGTATGAACTATCCGTACCAAACCAAGAGCCAATTAATTTTTTTTCATCCTCATTTAATGCTTTGTTTGAACCAGTATTGGAAACTGAACTTCCTTTTTTCCATTGTGCATAGTAGGTTATTTTCTTTTTAACCTTTGTTACTTTAGTAATTTTGGTTCCACCTGTTTTTTTAGTGTACCAACCTTTAAATCCATATCCTGCTTTTTTAGGTGTTTTAGGAAGTTTTCCAATTTTTGCACCTTTAGTAACTGTGGTTGTTGTGGTTTTTGCTGTTCCTATTTTTCCACCATTCCCATTCCATGTGACTTTCACCTTTTTAGGTGCAGCATTAACAGCTTGTACTGAGCCTAATGCTACTGTAAGCATTAATATAGCTACAATAAATATAACAAGTAAAGATAATATTTTTTTTGTTTTCATACTACTTTCCCCTATTTTAATTCATTTTTTTAGAATTTTTATAATTCATATATTTATAATAAAAAATTTAATAATTCTTTAAAAAATATATGAAAATATAAATTATATAATAAAAATTTAAAATTTTATAAAATTTTATTGCATAATTACAACATATAATCTATAAAACAAATCATATAAATTTATCCATTAAACAAAAAGCTTTTAAAACTTTACACCATTGAACAAAAGGAAAATAAGTATAAACAAAAAAGTATTAATAAAAAATAATAAAAAATGAGAAAATTTAACCTAAAATACCAATTTAAATAAAAATGTGAAAAATTATGACCTTATTATTTGATACTGTTTCAATAATAATTTATTTTTAAAAACACTATTAATAAAAAAAACTCTATAAAAATAAAATACCCACCTAAATAAAATTCTTCATTAACTTAAAAATTTAATTTAATGTATTAAATTTATTTAATAATAGAAAAAAAATCTTAAATAGTAAAATAAATCAAAATAAACAGTTAAATTTAAATATTAGCTAAAATAATAAGTATTAACTATGCCTAAAAAGTTAATAAAATCTAATGAAAATCTTAAAAATGATTCTCTAAAAGAAGGATTTACATTAGATACTTATGATTCTCTGAAAGATTTTATATTTTCAATATATATGACTGGAGAAGATAACACTGCTCAACAAAGAGGATTATTAGAAACACTAAATATAGAAATCGAAGGAGACATCATAGCTGTAGATAGTAAAATGCGTCCAGATATTAAAGATAAAAAGGGTTCTAGATTTGATTGTCAATTGAAAACAACCTGTGGAAGAAAGATCAATATAGAAGCTCAAAAAAAATATACAAAGGACTTTAAAAATAGATTGTTAACAAATGGATGTAAAATGATAACCTCTTCTATAGTTAAAGGAGAAAACTACAATAAAATCAAAAATGTGATAGTAATAGCCATCTGTGATTTCAATTTAGTAGAATCACCTTACTATCACAATGTTTTCACATTGAGTATCAATGCTAATCATTTTAACGAAGAACTTACTAATAAGTTAGAAATTCATATCCTTGAAATGCCCAAATTTAGAAACACGAAAGAATATAAAAAAATCAAAAATTATTTAAAAACTAAAAACAAAAAAGAATACATTAATGTAAGTACAAAACATCAATACTTAATTTTTATGGACAGTGAAACAAGCCACGAAGAAAGAAAGGAGATTGTTAAAATGGGAAACGAAGGACTTATTGATTCAATGAAAAAAATAGAAGACGCTTTGCAAGATGAAGATGCATTTGATATATACATATCAAATAAAATCGATGAAATGAGTCAAGAAACTGAAGTGGAAGAAAGAGTGGAAGAAGGGAGGAAAGAAGGAATGGAAAAAGGAATAGAGAAAGGAAGAGAAGAAGGAAGTGCAACCCGTGCCATCCTAATTGCAACTAATTTAAAAAATAACGGATTTCCTATTGAAGAAATAGCTGAAGTCACAGATCTCACTCCAGAATTTATTGAAAAACTATGAACCGATAATATTCATAAAAATATAATTAAAATAATAAAATATCTATAAGCTCTATATACTCAAGGTTCGAAATCTTTTAATTCTCCATTTTCGTTTATTTTAGCAATTTTTTCTTTTGATTCATTTAATGCTTCGTCACACTCTTTTATTAATTTCATAGCTTTAGTGTATTTTTCAATAGCTTCTTCTAAAGGAACATCCCCAGTTTCTAATTCTTTAACAAGATTTTCTAAATTTTCTAAATTTTCTTCAAAATTTTTACTCATGATTTCACCTAATAACAAATATTAATAATTCTTTTTTAAAATAATATATTACTTTTCTTTAATATCATCAACTTTAGTTTCTATATACCCATCTTTTAATTCAATATTAAGTTCATCCCCAATATTTAAATCTTTTGCACTTGATATAATTTTATCTGTTTTTAAATCTTTAACAATTGAATAGCCTCTATTTAGGGTTCCCAAAGGATTCAGTAATATTAATTTTCCATTTAATGAATTTAAATTATTTTCTTCCATCTTTATAAAATTTTTAATGGCATTGTCTAATCTCTCCCAAGAGGTGTCTAATCTTTGAGATTTAGCTTCATACAACTTTATTGGATTTGTAATTATGTGATTTTCTTTAATTCTATTTAAAATATTATCATAATAATCAATATGTTTTGATATATTTTCATTTAGTCTAATTTTATTAAGGGTTAGTAAGTTTCTAATATCTTGGACATTAGGAACCGCCATTTCTGCTGCAGCTGTTGGAGTTGGAGCACGTTTGTCCGCTACAAAATCAGCTATTGTAACATCAGTTTCATGCCCTACAGCGCTGATAATGGGTATTTTAGAATTAAAAATAGTTCTTGCAACTATTTCCTCATTAAAACACCATAAATCTTCAATACTTCCTCCTCCACGACCTACAATTAATATATCAATATCCTCGTCACTCGCTAAATTAATATTATTTGAAATATCTACCTCAGCACCTTTTCCTTGAACCATAGTTGGCCATAATATAATTTCAACATAAGGCCATCGTCTTTTAACTGTTGTTATAATATCATGAATAACGGCTCCCTTAGGTGAAGTTATCACTCCTATTTTTTTAGGATATTTAGGAATATTCCTTTCTCTTTCAAATAATCCCTCTTCTTTTAACTTCTTCTTTAGCTTCTCATATTTACGGTATAAATCCCCTTCTCCTTCTTCAGTAAGAGTATTAACATAAAATTGATATCTACCTTGAGGAACATACCCGTCAACTCTCCCATTAGCTAAAACTTTCATTCCATTAGTTGGTTTTAAGTCTTTTAGTCGAGGAGAGGAATTAAACATTACACAAGGAATTACACTATTTTCATCTTTAAGAGAAAAGTAGCTATGACCTGAAGGGTAAGTTTTAAAATTTGATATTTCTCCTTTTACATGAATATTTTTTAATTCACTATCTTTAGATAATTTTTTCTTAATGTAATTATTTAAAATAGTAACTGTCCAAAAATCTTCTTCCATATTTTAACCATGTTATGTCTTTACTAATATAATATTAAACAATAAATAGTGAATGTACACTATATTTATATTAGTTATTATATTCATTTATTATTTAAAAATTTTCTATTTTTATAGCTAAAATTCATTGAATATTTATAAATATATAAAAAAATTATAATAAAATATATAAAAATTATATTATATAACTATAAAAATAGATTATAAAACTATAAAATAAATTATAAAACTATAAAATAAATTATAAAACTATAAAAATAGATTATAAAACTATAAAAATAGTTTTGATTTAAAATATAATCTACATATAATTTAAAAATAACATATTAAAAAAAATTAAAATATAAAAATACCTTTTAAATTAGATTTAAGCTCTGGTGAATTAATGAACGAATATAAAGCTTTTGTTCAAAGAGTAGGACTTGTTGGGATAACAAATATATTAATATCCCTTAGTGGCCTAATCTTTATTCCAATAATTACAAAAAACTTCTCAGTAGCTGACTTTGGAATATGGGCACAAGTAAATGTTACCATAGCATTGCTACCTAATTTAGCTATTCTTGGACTTCCTTATACAATGGTCCGATTTCTCTCCAATGAAAGTGATAAATGGAAAATTAAAGATTCATTTTATTCAATGATGTCTGTGGTAACTGCAACAAGTGCAATTATTTCTTTAATATTAGTTATTTTAAAAGATCCAATAGCTAACGCTCTATTTGGAGGAAATATAAATGTTCTCTACATTGTTGCTATGATTTCATTCTTTGCATCACTAAACTTAATGTTAATTAACTTCTTTAGAACATTCCAACAGATAAAAAGATACTCTCTTTTTTTAGTTCTGCAAAGCTATATAGGAGTTGCCTTAAGTTCTTACCTTGCATTAACAGGACACAATATTGAAACTGTTGTATTAGGATATTCTATAGGTTATTTAGCTGTTTTTTTAATAATGGGATTGATAATTGTAGGATACTTAGGATTGAGTATCCCAAAGTTTAAGAATCTAAAAGAAGAGTTGGCATTTGCTATTCCAATAATGCCCGGCAATATTTCCTCATGGGTAGTTGACTCAAGTGATAAGTATGTAATTGGAATATTCCTTTCTTCAGCAGCTGTTGGATTTTACTCTCCAAGCTATGCTCTTGGAAGCATATTACTTATGTTTCTATCTCCATTTGCGCTACTTTTACCAGCAGTTCTTCCAAAATATTTTGAAGAAGGAAATTTAGAAAAAGTAAACACTTTCCTTAAATATTCAATGAAATACTTCCTAATTATTACAGTCCCTGCTGCTGTTGGATTATCTATTTTATCAAAATCAATTCTTATGATAATCACAACTCCTGAGATAGCTATAAATGGATATTTAATTACACCTTTCGTTTGTTTAGGAGCTATTTTCATGGGAATGTATGGAATAACAAATAATATACTTATTTTAGAGAAAAAAACAAAGATACTTGGAAAAATATGGGTACTTGTAGGAGTACTTAATCTTGTTTTTAATATGATAACTGTGCCATTTATGGGAATTATTGGAGCAGCGATTGTTACATTATTCTGTTACTTTATAGCTTTTGCAATAACTGTTCATTATAGTAAAAAATCTCTTGAGTTACCATTTGAATATAAATCTATAGCTAAGATAATTATTTCTTCAGCTATTATGGGGATTATTGTTGGAATTATAAATCCTAATGGAATTATGAATGTGTTGCTTGTGGTTGTTGTGGGAATAGCTATTTACTTTAGTATTTTATTTGCTATAAAAGGGATAAATAAAGAAGAATTTGGATTTTTTAAAGCTATGCTTTCTGAAAGCTAGAATTCTATGTATTATTTAATTATACCAATAATAATAAAATATTCATAATTTCATAATAATTGGTGCAGTACACCAACTATTTTCTCAAATTATATAAATAATTTAACGAGAATTATGATACATATAACAACTTCAACTGTATATTTATTTAATATAAATAAAATAAACCATATCAATTTCCATTTCATAAGCATCACCTCCTCAAAATTTATGAGAAGGCAAGTTGATTATGTGAAGCTACTGTGCCTTCTCAAATAAAAATAATCAACAATTTTTTCAAGTTGGTGATACTGCAAAAATATTATGTTTTTTATAATATATTAATATTACTATAATAAAAAATTATATTAATTTATTATAAATAGAAAAGTATATATCTTATTAATAACAATATATTTATTGTGAAGCTAGTGTGCCAGAGGTTCTTTGATTAGATTTCTTTTATAAAAAAAATCATAGCAACCTCTTATCTCTATTTTTAAAATTGTTTCAACCCAATACTATTTTTATTATGCTTGATTAATGTATTAAATAATATTTAAAAAAAATATATTAATAAAAATTATATAAAAAATTAAAAATATAATAAAATATATAAAAAGGTTATTAAATTGATTAGCATTCTATCCGGAGGAACTGGAACTCCTAAATTAATTCAAGGAATTAAAAATATTCATTCCCCAGAAGATTTGAATATTATCGTTAACACTGTTGAAAATGACTATTTTTCAGGTGTTTATGTAGCTGCAGATATTGATACTGTACTTTATACACTTTCTGATATGATAAATGATGAAACTTGGTATGGAATAAATGGAGACACATTTATCACCAATGAAAAGTTAGCTAAATTAGATTGCACTGAACTTCTTAGAATTGGAGATTTAGATAGAGCAACCAAGATTCAAAAAACTATCTTAATGGAAAAACACACACTAACTGAAGCTGTTGATATTCAAAGAAAAAAAATGGGAATAAAATCAAAGATTCTCCCTATGAGTGATGAACACTCAAAAATAGTAGTAAAAACTGATATTGGAGAACTTGAATTCCATGATTTTTTAATAAAACATCAAACCAAACCTGAGGTAATAAGTGTTGATTACACAAAAGTAAATGTGGGTCCAAAAATTGTTGAAACAATTGAAAATTCAGAAATGGTAATTATAGGCCCCTCTAATCCAATAACATCTATTCTCCCAATAACCACTCTTAAAGGAGTAGAAAAAGCATTGAAAAATAGCTATGTTGTAGGCATTTCTCCAATTATAGGTGATGCTCCAGTTAGTGGTCCTGCAGGAAAGTTTATGACTGCAATGGGACATGAAGTATCTTCATATGGTGTTGCATCAATTTATAAAAACTTTTTAGACAAATTTATAATTGATGAAGTTGATAAAAACCTCAAAGATGATATAGAAGAAATAGTAAGTGAAGTAATTGTTGCAAACACAAATATGAAGAATATTGAAGATAAAGAAAATTTAGCAAAAGTTGTTTTAGGAAAATAATTGTATTAGGAAAATAATTTATTCTTTCTATTTTTATAATTATTTAGATATTATTAATTAAATCTATAGATTTTACTTTTCATCTAACAGTTCTGGTGTTTTAGCATTTTTCTTACAGATAACTTTTTTACCAGTTTCCTCTTCTAATTCTTTTCTAGCATTCCCCGCTATAGAACCTCCTCTTTGAGCAATACTTTTACTTTCTATAAATCCATCAGGATTTTCAGCTTTAGATATTTCTGTTGTAGATGCTTCAGCTAACATATTAAGAACTAACTCAATATTACTCATATTGTCTCTAAGATTCTCTTTTTTAATATTTTTAAATTGTTTGTATTCTTTTGTAGTCATTCCGGACCATGCATTACTAATTTCATCTGTCAATAAAGCATATTCTAATCCTTCTTTAATACCTGAACGATTCCATTCAGCTGTTAATTCTTTTCGAAATTCTATTGTTTTTAATCTTTGTGTTATCCACTCTTCAGAGTATCCTTTTTTGCGATAATTGCTTATAGCTCTTTCAATAGCTAGTTGGGGATCAGCTATTTCATCAAGTCTTTCATGGCCCACTTTAGCTAACCATTGTTTAAATGGTTCTGCATTAGGTGAAGATATTGATTGTATAATCCTTAATATCTGTTTAGTATCAGCAACATCAGTTTTATATAATTTACCATCTGCAGAAGGCATTTTCAGTTGTACGATATTTTCGTATAACTGACTTCCACCCATTTTTTTTAGTTTTATTTTCAAATCACTCCAATATCTATTAGGGTTTTTACTCTCACTAAGGACCCCTACAACATCAACTACTGAAAAAACCCATTCTTCTTTATCTTCATCCCAAACTGTCCTTATTTCTCTATCTTGAAATAATTTTATACAATTCTTCTTAGTCATAATACCTCCTCCATTTTATTCATACTACTATAAATTTTAAATTGCATAATCAATTACAAAAACTACTGATATTATTTTATAGTTTATGTGTATTAATTTTTATATATTTAATAAAAATTTACTTAAATTTATATTGATTTTTTAATAAGATTAGGTTTTTCCTAGGAGATGGAAAGTAATGTTTAAAAAAATAATAAATTCAATAATATAAAGTGTTATTTAAAAAGATTATGTGAAAATCTTGCTAAAATAGTTTTTAAAGCTTATAAAAATTGAACTGAAAAATAAAAATCTAATTTAAGATATTATAAAGAAATATGAAAAAATAAAAATAAAAAATTAATGATTACTCAGTATTTTAAATAGATTTAGGTATTTAAGGAAGTTCATGATTAGATTACTTTCTAAAATTGACTCCTTTACTACTATCAACATAAGTTCCTTCAGAACCAGCTATGTATGGAGATATTAAAAGATATTCTCCTATATTGTCTTTACCAAATTTATATCCAAATATTGTATCTTTAAAGTGTTTTTCATACATTCCTCCACGATCATACACTATATTTGTGAAATAAATTTTCCCATTAGAAACCTTATATTTTCCTTCTGTTAGTGATGAAGTTAATCCCGAAAAATACATGTGTTTAAAACTTCCATTTTGATAATAGACCTGAATATAACTTGTATCCCCCACTCCTGAACTCCATGTCCCTAATAATTTAGAATCATCATTTATGGTTGAACTTACCTTTTTCCACTGTGCATAGTGGGTAACACTCTTTTTGGGTTTGGTGTTTTTACTTATCTTAGTACCTCCAGTTTTCTTGGTGTACCAACCTTTAAATGTGTAACCAACCCTTTTAGGTGTAGCTGGGAGTTTTCCTATTTTTTTATTTTTTATTACGTTAGTGGTTATTGTCTTTTTCGTTCCTATTTTTCCACCATTAGCATCCCATTTTATCTTATTTGACTTGGCGGCATCTACTGTGTCAACAAAATTTATTGTTCCTACAATAAAAACACTTAACAAGAGAAAAACTACTATCATATTTTTATTTAATTTCAATTCTATCACCATTCTTATAATTTTTAATATAGAATTAATATAGTTTTATAATATTAATTATTCGGAATTGATTATATTTAAATTTTTCGAATAAGAAGTCTTTAATGTAGAACTACTTTTGGAGGGGGGGTAAATTTATAATATATCAATAATTATAGTGAAATAATTAATAAAGAATATGTTTCATATAATATTATTGAAAAATATTAAAAATAAATGTTAATTTCTTGATTTTAATACAATAATAATATAAATAAAAATATATATTAAAAAAATATTAAATTATAAAAAACTTATTAATTATTAATAATTTATAAATTATATAATATATTTAATCAAAAAATAAAAATTTATTAAACTCCACAAAAATATATTAAAATTTAAATACTATATAATAAAAAAAATATATTAATATAAATATTAAAAGCTATAATAATAATATTTACTTTAATCTTTAGGTGAAAAATAGTATGATACAAATGACCTTGATTCAGATTGATAATTATGGTCCGTGGACAGTAACTCCAAATCCTCGCACTGAGTCAGATCTTCAAATATTACAAGCAGAACTATATGCAGATGTTCAGAGACAAATTGCAATGAAAAAAGGGCTTGTATTTTATACAAGATTCGATAATATGCTTGCTGTTACAAATGGACTTAATGAAGAAGACCATATGCGAATTCAGCGTTCTATAAGAAATAGATACCCTATTACGATTAGTATGGGTGTTGGTAGTGCCAAAACGCCTTATGAAGCTCAAAAAATAGCTACAGAAGTCTTGCAGAAAAAAGGAGGAGCCCAATCTGAAGAAAGAGAAGAGATATTAGCTATAGATTCTCTTGTAAAAAAAGAAGAAAGCTTTGTTCAGATGGCACATATTGATATTAATGGTATTACCGACTCATTAACAGATATTATTCCTGCTTTTGACACAAACTTCCTTGTAAATAAAGCTCAACATTACTTAATGACTAAATTAATTGAAGAAGGAGCACTTCTTTTCTTTATTGGAGGAGATAATTTTATGTCTCCTTGTAATGAATTAGGATTAGAAGAATTAAAGAGAATATTAATAGAAATTGATGATGAAATTGGTATTGCTCTTAAAGCAGGTGTTGGAAGAAGTGATAATGCAGAAGATGCTGCTTATATGGCTGATTTAGGTTTAGAAGAAATAAGAGAAGGTAACAACCAAGAATTAGTTTTTGTTTTAGATAAAATAAATAAATAATTGATTAATTAAATAAGAATTATAAAATATAATTAAAAATTAATAATAAAAATTAATAAAAATTAAAAATTAATAAAAATTAATAAAAATTATAAAATATAATTAAAATAAAAAAATTAGCTATTTTCTACACTATTAATCTATTATATTATATAAAGTATATTTATTTAATAAAAAACACTTATTTAATAAAATATTATCATAAATTACTTTGATTCATTTAATACATCTTATTTTAAATTTTTATTTATTTTAAATAATAATATACAACAAAAGATCTAAAAAAATTTTTTATTAATATTACAAGGAGATGGAACTTATTAAAGTCCTTGCACCTATGGCAGGAATAACTGATGGAAAATTCGCCTTAAAACTCATTCCCTATGGGTTTGATACAGTCAGTATTGGAGGGTACAATACTGATGATGAGACCATAGCTGCTGGTGAAGAAATACTTCAGCGGGGCAGAAATGAATTTCATATTGAAAAAAGAAATTTAAAAGAAACAATTGAAAACGAGATTAATATAATAAAAAATCAATATCCTCAAATCAAAGTATCGGCTAATTTAAGAGCTACTACTCCTGAACCAATTATTGATATTAGTAAAATAAAAAATTTAGATATTGTTGAGGTAAACTGTCATTGTAGACAAGAAGAACTTTTAGCTATTGGCTGTGGTCAAGGGATGCTTACAAATTCAGATCATCTAAAAGGATTTATAAAAAAAATAGCTAAAAAAATAAAAAATAATCAGAAATTATCGGTTAAAATTAGAGCAAATGTTCCTAAAATAGATACCTTAAATATTGCTAAATTAATAGAAGAATCTGGTGCGGATTATCTCCATATTGATGCTATGAAACCTGGAAAAGCATATGCTGATTTGGAAATTATAAAAAAGATATCTAATGAAACAGATATATTTATTATTGGAAATAATTCAATTATTGATATTCAAACAGCACGAAATATGTTAAATGCAGGGGCTTCTGGAATATCCATAGGACGAGCAGCTATTAATGGAAAATTAGATTTTAATCTTTCGCAACTGTAAGTTTTTAAAAAATATTATTTATTATATATTTTCTTTAGATTATAAAAAATAAATTAATAAAAATAATTCTATAAAAAAAATTATAAAAAATAAATTAATAAAAAATAATTCTATAAAAAATAAATTAACAAAAATAATTCTATAAAAAATAAATTAATAAAAATAATTCTATAAAAAAAATTATAAAAAATAAATTAATAAAAAATAATTCTATAAAAAAATTATAAAAATATTATTAAAAGAATATATTAATAAATATTTAAGAATAAATTCAAAGAAACTAAAAATTAAAACTAAAATTAATTAGAAAAATATTTAATATTAGAATTATATACATTAATTTTAAATGATAATTAAAATATAATAATATTATTATAAAAAAATTTAGATATTGAAATAAGTATAATAATGATTAAAAGTCAAATCTTTAAGACTTTAACAATCAATATCTCTCTAATTTAACATTTATATAATTAATTTATACTTAATTAAATTCATTAAGGGTGAAGATATGTCTTTTATAGAACTTAAAAATATTAATAAAACATTCAATGATGTAACAGTACTTAAGAATGTGAATATTGAGATTGAAGAAGGAAATGTTCTAGGGATTCTTGGTAGAAGTGGGGCTGGAAAATCTGTTTTGATTAATATGCTTCGTGGAACCAAGGAGTATAGACCAGATAGTGGAGAAATGATATTCAATATAGCTATCTGTAACGAATGTTTACGAGTTGAACCTCCATCAAAAGTCGGAGAAAAATGTAAATGTGGAGGCACACTTGAAGCTAAACGAGTAGACTTTTGGAACACTGATAGAAAAAACTTCGCAGAAATTAGAAAAAGAATAGCTATAATGCTACAAAGAAATTTCGCACTTTACGAAAGGGAAACTGTTATAGAAAATGTTCTAAGAGCTATTGAAGGTGGCGAATATGAAGACAATCTTTACAAATGTTTAGATCTTTTAGAAATGGTTCAAATGAGCCATAGGATTACTCATATTGCACGAGACTTAAGTGGTGGGGAAAAACAGAGAGTAGTTCTTGCAAGGCAAATGGCTAAAGAACCAATGCTATTTTTAGCAGATGAACCAACTGGAACATTGGATCCTCAAACTGCAGAATACCTTCATCAAACATTGATTGATGGTGTTAAAAATGAAGGAGTTACTATGGTAATTACTTCTCACTGGCCAGAAGTTATGAAGAAACTTGCTGATCAAGTAATTTGGTTAGAAAAAGGAGAAATCATTGAAGAAGGTTCTGCTGATACCGTTGTGCAAAAGTTCTTAGATACTGTACCTTTACCTAAAAAAGTTGATACTGTAGAATATGGTGGTCCTGTAATTAAAACAAAAGACCTTAAAAAGCACTTTTATTCCATTGAAAGAGGGGTTATCAAAGCTGTTGATGGAGTTGATTTAGAAATACATAGAAGTGAAATATTTGGAATTGTAGGTCTTAGTGGATCAGGAAAAACCACATTATCTAGAATGTTGATTGGATTAACAGAACCAAGTGGTGGAGAAGTAGAAATTAAACTTGGTGATGATTGGATAGATATGAAAGAAACTGGTCCTCTTGGTCGAGGTCGTGTTATACCTTACATAGGTCTTCTTCATCAAGAATATTCTTTATATCCTTACAGAACCGTTCTTGGAAATTTAACTGATTCTATAAGCTTAGATCTCCCTGCAGAATTTGCAAAAATGAAAGCTATTCATACATTGAATGCTGTTGGATTTGATAATGAATATGCTGAAACTATTTTAAATAAGGATCCTGATGAATTAAGTGGTGGAGAAAGACACAGAGTAGCTATTGCTCAAGTACTTATTAAAGAACCTAATATAGTAATATTAGATGAACCAACTGGAACAATGGATCCAATTACAAGAGTTCAAGTTACGGATTCTATATTAAAAGCAAGAGAAGAATTAGAACAAACTTTCCTTATTATTTCTCACGATATGGACTTTGTTATTGATGTATGTGATAGAACTGCATTGATGAGAGGAGGACGGCTCCTTAAAATAGGAGAACCTGAGGAAATAGTAAAAGAATTATCTCCTGATGAAAAGGAAAAGATGTTGAAATAATCATTTTCAATTTGGAATACTTATAAGGAAATGCCTCTAAAAGCAATAGTTTAAATATTATGCTTAATCAATATAATAACTTAGCAATTAATTATAATAACATATGAAATTAATTATAAAAAATTAATTATTAATTATAAAAACATATGAAATTAATTATAAAAAATTAATTATTAATTATAAAAACATATGAAATTAATTATAAAAAATTAATTATTAATTATAAAAACATATGAAATTAATTATAAAAACTTAATTATTAATTATAAAAACATATGAAATTAATTATAAAAACTTAATTATTAATTATAAAAACATATGAAATTAATTATAAAAAATTAATTATTAAAAAATCGTTATATTTAATTTAAATATACTTATAATGTTAATTAAGTTACAACATTGCTAATCTTATTATTAAACTAATTATAATTAAAATATTTTAATCAATCGAATTTATATTATCGGAGAATCATTAATGACCTGGGATGATGCACCATCACACGTTTGTAGGGGAGGCGACTGTAGAGCATTAGCTTTTTGTTGTCCACCAGTAAAACCTTGTCCAATTTTGCATGCTTTAGACGATGCAAAAATTACACCTCAAGAATACATAGACATAAAAGATAGATTTGCTAGAGAAACTCGGCTTGGTGAAGGAGCTAGGACTTGTTTTGGATCATTAGTTTGGTGTTGTAAAACATCTAAACCTTGTCCATTAAGAGACATAGTTTTAAATAGTATAGATATGAGTGTTGATGAATACTTAACTCTAAAAAAGAATTTATCTGAAGCCTTAGTGGGAAATAGTGTTGATAATAGTGAGGAAAATATTAATGCGCTTGCAGATGCATTTTCTATTAGTAAAGATGAAGCAAGTAAAGTCCTTCATGATTGTGACAATGATTTAAGAATGGCTATGAAATTACTTAGAATGAAAGCTTTGGAAAATTCTAAATAATTTCAATTAATTATTTTTATTTTTAATATTTATCCCTAATTTTTTACATTTTATAATTTTTTCTTATTTTTATTTTTCTAAAAAATTTAGCTATTACTTTTATTTTCAAAGCTATTTTATCTTTAAAATAGAATTTAAAGGATATTAGAAATAATGTAACTATCAATATTGTTAATTTATAGAAGATTGAATGAAAATTAATATATAATAATAAAAATATAATATTTATGTTATAATAATATACATTATAAAAATAATATTAATAATATATTATAAAAAAATAAAAATATTCTATAAATATTATAAAAAAAATATTATAAAAAATATTATAAAAATTATAAAAAATATTATAAAAATTATAAAAATTATAAAAAATATTATAAAAATTATAAAAGAATATTATAAAAAAATTATAAAAAAATAAATAAGAGGCCTTTTTATGGGATGGACTTCACTTTTCTTAAATACGAATAACACAAAGATATTCATACTTGGAACTGGAGAAGTTGCTCATAGGAGAGCTAATAGATTTATTGACAATGGTTCAGAAGTTATATTATTTGGAAACAAAATTTCAGAAGAATTGGCTAATAAAGGAGCAATACTCGAAAAAGACAAATCTGATGAAACTTTTAAAAAGTTAGTTAAATGGTCAGACATTGTAATAATAGCTAGTGGAGATAATGAGTTAAATGAATATGTTTCATCCATAAGTGGTGATAAACTATTAAACCGTGCCGATTATCCTGAAAAAGGAAATCTTATTGTTCCAACTAGCTTTTATATAGAAGATATACAAGTTTCTATCTTCACACATGGACAAAGTCCTTTAATGGCAAGAGAACTTAGGAAAAAAATTCAAAAATCTATAACTAATCAAGATATTCTTCAAATAAAACTTCAAGATTACACAAGAAAGATATTAAAAGAAAATGTAAAAGATCAGAAAGATAGAAAAGAATATTTATATAAAATTCTTAAAAATGAAAATATTAATATTTTATTAGAAGAAGAAAAATTAGATGAAGCAAAAGCTTATGTTAGAGAGGAGCTTAAGAATATAATTTAATTTAAAGGAGGGTGGGTATTGATAATCAATTTAAGAGTGGATCATAAAATTGCAGATATAGAAACAATGGAAACTGTATCTAAAGATTTAAAAGAGCTATTTGCCAAATTTAAAGAAGAATTTAATGTACAAGAGTACATTGAAATTGATACTTGTAATAGAAAAGAATATTACATCCATACCACAACATGTAGCAATGAAAATGAACTTTTAAAAGCTGAAAAAGAAAATAATCATAATGACAATATTCTTATCCACTATGATAACACAGCTATACTCCATCTTTTTAGAATGACCTCTGGTCTTGAATCAATGATAATTGGAGAAGATCAAATATTAGGTCAAATAAAACACGCTAAAAAAAGAAGCATTGAAGGAAAACATTGCGGAAAAGTTTTAGATACTCTTTTTACAAAAGCTATCCATGTTGGTCAAGTAGTAAGGTTAAAAACAAAGATAAACAGAGGGTCTGTCTCTATAGGTTCTGCTGCTGTGGACTTAGCAGAAGAACATATTGGAAATTTAGATGACAAACATGTTTTAGTAATCGGTGCTGGGAAAATGGGAACCTTAGTAGCTAAAGCATTGGCTGAAAAGGATTTGAAAGCTATTTTTGTTGCTAATAGAACACATGACCGTGCCATCCGTTTAGCTAATGAACTTAATGGAAAAGCTATTTTACTTGATGAACTAGGTCAATGTTTACCAAGTGCAGATGTCATCATCAGTGCAACTGGAGCACCTCATATTATTTTAAATAAAGAGAGAATCGAAAATTCTATAGATTCAGAAAATTCTTCATCAATTATAATGATTGATATAGCTAACCCTAGAGATATTGATGAAAATGTTAAAGAACTTGGAGTAAAGTTATTTAATATTGATGATCTTAGAGGAATTGCTGATAAAAATAAAAAAATGAGAGAAAGTGAAGTAATAGAAGCGGAAAATATAATTGCTGATGAGTTTAAGCTACTTAAAACTTCGTTTAAAATAATGGAAGTAGAAGAACTACTTGGAAATATCCGATTATCGATGGAAAATATTCGCAAAAAAGAAGCTCAAAAAGCTATTTCAAAATTAGCTAATGTTGATAGTAGTGCTAAAATAATTGATGATATGACAAAATCTATTGTTAATAAAATCTTCTATGACATTTCACTAAATATCAAAAAAGCTGCAGAAGAAGAAGATTATGATACACTTGAATCTTTAAAATGTATTTTTATAGATGAATAGCTATAAAAATTATATAAAAATTATATAAAAATTATATAAAAATTATATAAAAATTATATAAAAAATATATAAAAAATATTATAAAAATTATATAAAAAATATTATAAAAAATATATAAAAAATATATAAAAAAATATATAAAAAATAATATAAAAAATATATAACTTTATAAAAATTATATAAAAAAGAATATAAAAAATACTAAAAATCCTTATGTTAACCAAACATGTGTTTAGGTGGATTACTTTGAGATTTATAGCTAT
>Ga0082212_10003493_pt1 | contig 22266 bp, 15 predicted proteins | sample TergutNt197P3_FD_71548 | JGI IMG/M metagenome (GOLD analysis project Ga0082212, IMG submission 71548) | Neocapritermes taracua P3 segment gut microbial communities from Petit-Saut dam, French Guiana - Nt197 P3 | ecosystem: Host-associated > Arthropoda: Insects > Digestive system > Gut ...
CTCCCAACAACGGCGAACTGGAGACTGCTTACAGCGAAATCATCCGGAACGGCGTCTTCGACATGGAGCTTTGCCTCGTCAAATTCAAAAAACACTATGCGGAAATATACACTGAAAAGGATATTAAATTCCTTGAGCGCGACGGCAAACTGATTTTTCTGACTTACCTGAAACCCTTAATCAATGGCGTCGGCTTCTACCATTTTGAACCGGAGACAAGCGGTTTCGGCAAAATAGATATGGTAATAGATTTTCTGAAACAGCAGTTCATCCTTGAGATGAAAATATGGTACGGCGAGAAAAAACACGAGGAGGCCTACGAACAGCTCTCCAAATACCTGACATCCAAAAACACGGACTGCGGGTATCTGCTGACTTTCGATTTCCGCAAGACGGAGCCCGTCCGGTCAAGAACCCGTGCCGGAGCGTACGCTGCCGGAGCGTCAAAGCATTCATTGGACGATGTGGAAAAACAGGACGACAACCGTTTTTCGGAAAGCAAATGGATCGAATGGAACGGCAAACGGATTTTTGATGTGGTACTTCGCGTTGGGGGTTGAATAAGTCTTTTGCCATAATGATTTTAATTTTTTCTGCAAAAGTAAGCAATAGATATGCAAAAACACGGCATAATACCAGTTATTTTTGATTTATACTGACTTTTTTGAACTCTTATTCATTTTTCTGAAATTTCCAATCGCGTACAAGGTTTATACTTTGATTTTACCGTATTATGCAAAATTCTCAAGCGATGTTCTGATGCCTTATTCCGTTAAAAGTCGGGAAAAGTCAAATTATTTTGACTTTTCCCGACTTTTCAGTATCTTTGCGCAAAATTCTGACCAATGAAAAGAAAGATTACAGATGCGTTTATTGCATGGAAAGGACGCAAGGGACGGAAGCCTTTGTTAGTGAACGGAGCCAGACAGATTGGTAAAACGTACAGTATTAACGAGTTTGGCAGGACGGCCTTTTCCGATTTTGTGTATATAAATCTGGAAACCAACCCGGCTATTAAAGTTGTTTTTGAAGGTAATATTGAACCGGCAAGCTTGATTCCACAATTGGAAACGCACACGGGGAAACGTATCATTGCCGGTGAAACGCTTCTTTTTCTGGATGAAATTCAGGCAAACGAAAGAGCCTTACTGTCGCTGAAGTATTTTTGCGAAATGGCGCCTCAATATCATGTTGTTGCTGCCGGCTCGTTGCTGGGGGTTGCCGTGAACAGGGAGAAGTACTCTTTTCCTGTGGGCAAAGTCGACGATCTGTATATGTATCCTTTTGATTTTGAGGAATTTTTGTGGGCTTTCGGCAAAGACAGGCTGGCGGAAGATATCCGAAGCAGTTACTTTAATGGATTAGCGCCGCTTCAACAGTCGCTTCATCAATTGGCGTTGGAAATGTACAACCATTACTGTATCATTGGCGGAATGCCTGCCGTGATTGACGATTTTTTGGAACATAACAGTTTTCTGACTATCAAAAATCCACAAACACAGATTCTTAATGAATATATTGCCGACATGTCGAAATATGCAACTTTCGCTACTGCAATAAAAATTCAAGGCTGTTACAATTCCATACCCACGCAACTGGCAAAGGAAAATAAAAAATTCCAGTATAAAATCGTACAAAAAGGCGGTACGGCAAGTATTTTCGGCGAATCTATTGAATGGTTGAAAAGCGCCGGTATTGTACTGAAATGTCAAAAGATAGAGCAGGCGTTTATTCCTGTGAAGGCTTATCAGGATTTCAGCAATTTCAAACTGTACATGAGTGATACGGGTATGTTGACCATGCACTCGGGCTTGCCTGCACAAATGATCCTATCTTCTATCGAAACCAATAATACTTTTATGGGGGCAATCGCCGAAAATTATGTGGCACAGAATTTTGCGGCCAAATCTATTCCGCTGTTTTACTGGAAAAGCAATGATGTCGCCGAAATTGATTTTGTACTTCAACAGGATGAATTTGTCATCCCCGTAGAGGTGAAAAAAGGCGTCAGAACCCGAAGCGGAAGTATGGCGTTATTTACAAAAAAATTCCATTCTCCATTTTCAATTCGCATCTCGCAAAAAAACTTTGGTTTTGAAAACGGTATCAAATCCATTCCGCTGTACGCTGTTTTTTGTATGTAGGAACTACTCAGTAATTATACCATTCCTTCTCCGCAAAAAACGATAAGGTGGAATACGGATTGTAAAGTTTTGCCTTTGCTTCGTCATCGAACGAAAAACCATTGTAATAATCTTTCATTTTTTTGAGTAGCTCCTTCTTTGATATTTGCATACTTTTAGCCGTTTCTTTCAGGTGATCGGGAAAATACTTTATGATTTCCGCTTCCGTATAACCGCAAATTTCTGCATACTGCGGCATTAACGAAATATCAAAAGGCGTGTTCATCGCAGAAAAGACGCCCGGTCTTGTAAATTTAGATATGCCGGTGATAAAGGTGAAACGGATATGCCGATCGTTGGCTTTGATCTGCACATAAAAACTTCTCAATACGTTGCGAACTTTTTCGGCCATTACGGCATCATTGACGAAATCGGTATAGGGCTTGATTGGCCGCGAAAAAAACAGAATAAATGAAAAAGAAGATATAACTTTGGAGCGAAAAATAAATAAAAATTTTAAATAAAAAATTCGTAATATGTTTATAGTTATAAGTATAATGGTTTTTGGTATCGTATTAGGATACCTTTTTCGCAGAAAAACGATGCTCCGGAAATTGGATAAACCGATCAGCTATACTATTTACCTTTTACTTTTTTTTCTCGGTATTTCGGTCGGCGGCAACAATGATATTATCCATAACCTGCCGACACTGGGCGGTTGGGCTTTCCTGCTCGCGTTTGCCGGAACGCTGGGTAGTGTGCTGGCAGCGTGGGTTGTTTATAAAACCATTTTCAAAAAAGATTTTTGAGTGTATGAAGGGTAGTTTGTTTGTAGTCGCTTTTTTTATCGGCGGATGTTTGTTTGGATGGGTTTTGAATGACCGGAGTATCACGATCGACGGTGATGCCGGTCGTTATATACTCTACCTGTTAATGTTTCAGGTCGGTCTAAGTATCGGAAGCGACAAAAACATCCGGCAGATAATGAAAAGCCTTCGTCCTAAATACCTCCTTGTACCACTTGCAACGATTGTCGGGACATTATCATTTTCTGCTTTGGCAGCCTGTTTTATCTCCAAATGGAGTTTGTTCGATTGTTTGGCTATCAACAGTGGATTTGCCTATTACTCTCTCTCATCCATTCTGATAACCGAGCTGAAAACCGCATCAACAGGCGTTCAGTTTGCTACGGAATTAGGCGCCATCGCTTTGATAACAAACATCATCCGTGAGATAATGGCTTTATTGGGAGCGCCTCTGTTCGTGAAATGGTTTGGCCGCCTCGCTCCTATCTGCGCCGGTGGAGCCACCACGATGGATACAACACTTCCAATCATTACCAAATATTCAGGCAAAGAACTGGTGTTCATCGCCATCCTGCATGGCATTATAGTAGACTTGAGTGTTCCTTTCTTTGTTTCTTTTTTCTGCTCGCTGTAAAATTTCCATCTTTTGTGTTAAAGATACGCTGTTTGCATGGATTCATCATAGATTTTCTCTAAAGTTTATTTATAGTGTACGAACATCCATACATTGTTGTCTTCATATTCGTTTAATGTAGCAACCAGTTCTTTTAACTTTCCGCTTAGCCTGTTTTCCCTGTACGCTTGCTTCAACTCTAATAAATCCATTTCAAAATAATTAAACATATCGTTATAATTTAAAATGAAAAATTCTTTATCTTTATAATCCGGTAAGATAATTTTCTGGAGGAATATTTCGCCAGTTTGCTTGTTCCGCATGTAATACTTATAAAAACTCCCAAATGGATTATTAATGAGAGTAAAAAGTACAATGAATTGATATTTGTCTGTCTCCATATATTTATATATAACAACCTTCGGGTCTAAGTCGCTCACCAAAGGAGTTTTACAAAACACGGGAGTTAATGATTTGTCTTTACCGTAGAGAAAAACCGTGTCAATATCACAATGAATTAAAAAAAGTCCCTCAGTATTTGCTACTACGCGGTGATTTCTTCTAAATGGACCTCTATCTCCATTCCTTGATCTTTCATTCAAGTTAATATCGTTACTTGGAAATATTAAATAATCCAATATTTTTCCGTCTGTCTTTGATATAAATAAATAACTAGAATCATAATCAGTTTTGGAAATAATTTTTTCTTCTTCTGTTGATTCGTTTGAATAAATTATCCACTCTTTCCCTATATTATACACGAACAGTGACAAGTCGTCAAAATCAACAACCGTTTGTACATTTCTTCCTTGCTGTAACGTTATTTTTCTCTTATACTCGCCTGTAGATGAATAAACATGGATATCATTTAAAGAAAAGACAAACACATCGTCATTATTTTCATCATAAATAATCCTAACTGCGCGCCCTTTCCAGAAATACTCTTCGGGGCCGGCGCCATAACGGTTAAAACGCGATTTCGGGGTACCATCCTTTGAAAAAAACAGGATACTGCCTGAAGATTCATCACATACAACGATTGTGTTTTTAGACACATAGTTGATTGTACCTTTGTAAAGATTATCGTCGTTCTCTGAATTTAAATGAACATAAGTAATATCGGCAACATCGGTTAAAACAATTTCTTTTTCAGTATAGTTTTTCCTGATATCAATACATGGCAAGCTGTCTTTTGATTGACTTCCTGACGAACAGCCTATTACAAAAAAAACTGCAAATAAAATAAAGTTTTTCATTTCTATTGGGTATATTAAATTTTTTCAATTTTCTGCAAATGCCACATCAATTCCAATCTCACGAATCGCTATTTCGCTTAGTTTATAGGCGTTTTGACTGACTTTGCCGGTGACCAATTCGGGAATATTGTACGATTTCATAAGGCGACGATAGAAATCCGGGTCTTTTTGGGGCAGCAGGAAGGGTTTGGCAGGATTACCCTCGGCGTCGATGTATGCGATATAGGGGCGCGTGTAAAGTCCGTCGATCCGTCGGCTACTGAAGACGACCCACCGGCTGTTGCTGCTCCATGAATGATAACTTTCAACGTCATCGCTATTCAGCAGGTCTAACGGAATGAGTCTCCGGCTTTGAAGATTTATCATGTACAGGTCGGCGTCCCTGTGCCAGATTGAGAAGTTGCCATAGCCCGAAAGCGTCAACATCAGGAATTTCCCGTCGGGAGAAACGCGGGGGAAAGAAACGCTCTTCCCGTCTTTCGACTTCGCATGATACAGCGTGTCGACAGTCGTACCGAACCGGCGGGTTTCGGGATCGAACGAAATGGCGCATAAACTGTATTTCAAACTTTGAAAATCATCCGGCATCAAGCAGGAATCGGCCGAACAGAAAAACAGCGTTTTCCCGTCCGGCGAAAATGTGGGAAATGTCTCAAAAACGCTTTTTGACGACAAAGGTGGAGCGGTGATGATTTCATGCCGGCTCACATCATAGACGACTACATCCGAAGCCATGTCGTAGACTTCTACACGGTTTGGGTCGGTTGTGTGGAAAAACTGACTCGTACTGTTTACGGAAAAAGCGATAAATTTTCCCGAGGGATGCCATGAAGGATAAACGAGCGCCGAAAGGGTCTGTGGCGTTTTTGTATTCAGTTTTTCGATGCGGTCGCCGTCGATCAGCAGCGTACCCGAACAGGATTCACGCATGTGCAGCATCATCTTTTCAGGATTCTGCATACAAAACGAGTGGCAGTTGATGCAGTTGTTGCCCGTTCGTTTGTTGTTTACAATGACATTCTCGGTGAAATCTTCAAGGCAACGCTGGTAAATACCCATTTCGTTCCACAGTTCATACCCCGGTTCAATCAGGCGGTATGCAAGCCAGGAATCAACCGGTTCATGCGTTACAAAAATCTGAAATGCGCGATAACCGACCCACTCACCCTGCGTCTTTGCCTGAACCGTAATGCTGATTGTACTTCCGGCAGCGTCGTTCATCAGTTTTTTCCACGATGAGAGGAGAATGGTAAAGCGTCCGTTTTTTGCCTTTACCTGCAAGCGCTGATTTTTGCTTTCGATAATCATTTGCGCTTTTTCATAATCCCGAAAATCCGTTAGTTTGAAATTAAGGGGGGCGATATTTGGCGGAACGGTCACTTCTCTGTAGTCGGGGAAGATAGCGGGCGATCTATCAAGCGTCCGGGTGATATGAACCCCGTCGGTACACGAAACGAATACCGATAAAAACAGGATAACAGGAAAAAAGGTTTTCTGCCGGAACATTATTGAACTGGATTTTTCTTCGATTATTTTATTTAAACATATAATAATACCAGTAGGTGTCGCCGAAACTTCTTTTCAGTAAGCCCGGTAACGCCGCACTGTTTTGTCTGTTAGTTATTACCTGCCGTCGCAGTTCCTGATACCGGAGGACGACCGCTTCCGAAACGGCATACTGTTCAAGGATAGTCGGCTCCTGTTCCGACAAAATAACAATGGCCTCCTGATACGGTTCAGGCAGCGTCGGCAGCGCTTCTGTTCCGTAGTATTTTTCTGCAAACTCCCTAAAAGGAAGTATCTCTTTCGATAATAAGTAGAACGCCCCCGCATACTGTATGGACGCCTGATGAGCAGGGTTTTGCAGGGCAATGTTTTCGAGATCGGATATTACATTCAGATGTTCGGAGATAAAGTTTTCCTTTGGGATACACCTGCGTTTCATACCCAGCAGGTCATCGCTCCCTACGGCCTCGTCGTTCCATAAAAAACGGCGGTGATTGCGCGCCCACTTCCTGTAGTATTTCGTCTGCTCCAGTATGTCGATGTATTTTTCGGCTACCGGATAGGCTCCGAAAATAAGGCTGGTTTGTATCAGCCGTTTCAACATGCGCGGGCCACCCGGATCCGGCATAATCACATTGGCTTCAAAAGCCATCCGCTGCGCAAGCGCTATGTGTCCCATCGAAAAATAAATATCGCTTAACAAAACCGACGATTGCAGCGCTTTGTTCCAGGGTATAAAAATACCTTGTACTCCCTGCTGTGTGAATGAAAACATGCGTTCGGACAGTTCGCCCTTTTCAGCCAGCGCCAAATTCAGGCAGCACATGGACAGGTAGTTTTTGACGTCTCCGTCGCACCGTTCAATGATCCTGTCCCATTGCGCCGTGCGCATATAATAATCCAGTTCCTTGTAAAAATCCGAATTGCGGTTTACAAACCTGCTCATTCCAAGCATGAAAGTAATCGTTACCGCCAACAGCAGAATGGATGATTCCACATATTTATATCTTCGCCTGACCGGTTTTCTGTTACGCATGAATCGGCATAACAGTAAAAGCAGAACCGGATAAATCCATAAAAAATAGAGGGCTAACCCCGGACGAAGCCGGAAGGAATAATACCCGTCAGGCAGTAACAGAAAGCGAAAATTGCCCGCCAAAGCAGTATAGATGCTCCAGAGAACCAATCCTGCGACCGGTAACAGCGGTATGATAAAAAAAAATGCGCGGTTCAGACGGTTCATTAATTCCCACAAAACGACGGCTGTCAAAAAGAGAACGGCTACCGCTCCGAAACCCCAAAACAACAGTATCCCTAAAACTGTAGCATAAACAACCTGCCCTGTCAGGTTCGGTATGCAAAAATAACCGTACAAAAGCGCCAGCATCATTGTATAGGCTATCGTTCCGCAGTAGCGGTAATTCATGTCGAAATGCTGGAAAAGCAGGAAGATGACGGGCAGCAGACTTGTTATAAATAAATTGGAAGCTGGCGCTATACGCCTGATAATGGCAGCCGCCAACATGCCGGTAGCAGTAAGCCACGCGCTCATGATGAACGCGCCGCAATAGCGTTCCATAAAAAATTGGGCACAAAACGCTTCTATCCACCTAACCAGACCGCCATGCTCCCTGATGAGAGACAAAAAATAGTCTTGACTCCAAAGAAACAAATGTTCCTGTTCAATAAAATAAAAATGAAAAACCAATTGTTTTTGTTGATAAACAAATAACAGCAAAAAGACGCCAAACCAAAAAGTTACCCTGCGTACGGCGGAATTTGAAATTCGACAAATGTTCCGAGCGGAATTGCAAATTCCACTCAACGTGAGGGCAAAAAATCCCGGATGCCGTTTTATTTTATTGATTTTCATTCACTTCAAAAAACAGGGACATCCGCTTCTATGGAAGGTGTACCGCCGGCAACTGTCGGCCAGTTGTCGACCCATACGATTTTATCTAAAAACAACCTGCGCCCCCTGGCATTCTCCACACTAAAGCCATGATAGAAAATCCACTCGTTACCGGCTTTATCCTGCACGATTTGCGAATTGTGTCCGGTTCCTACAAAATGCTGATTTTTACTGATGACCTTCTCGTGACTGTTCTCCAGCATGGAGCGCCCCTGTTTGTCGGTATAGGGTCCCCACAGGCTTTCAGAGCGTCCCACAACAGTGGTATAGGTGCTTTCCAGTCCATTACAGCAACTGCCGATGGAGGCAAACAGATAATAATATTTGTCGCGTTTGTGGATATAGGCGGCTTCGTAGGCCGTTCCCGCTATTTGCCGCTTTTCGCTTCCTTCTTTCAGTTTCAGTCCGTCGTCGGTCAGTTCGATTCCCCAAATACCGTGCCAGCTTCCCCAAAACAGGTACTTCCGGCCATTGTCTTCCACATAATTCGGGTCGATGCAGTTCTGCACGCCAATGTTAGCCATGTTTACAAGCAGTCCTTTGTCGGTAAAAGGGCCTTCGGGGCGGTCGGCAATAGCCACGCCTACGCTGGCGGTCGTCTCGCCACCCCATACCGACTGGGAATAATACATCACAAATTTTCCGTTGAAGTAATTGATGTCGGGCGCCCAAATGCCGACATTCGGCACTAACGACGGGCGGGTTTCATTCGTAAAGGCTGAACTCTTTGACGTCCAGTTTACCAGGTCGGCAGAATGAAAAACAGACACATTCTGACCGGTAGCATACAGATAAAAACTGCCGTCCTCAACTTGAATAACAGTCGGATCGGGAGCGTTGCCCTGAAAGACGGGATTACGGTACTTTGACGGATCGGTACTGTTGTCCTGGTCTTCATTTGAATCGGGAGGACTAATACATGAGAAACCGAAAAACAAAAATGAAAATAATAAAGATAAAGTTGTCATAATTTAATATATAAAAAACTTACTGTTTGGCCGTCTCCAGTTCATATTCGCCCGAAGGACGGCTGATGGGAACGTCCGGTAATACGGCAGGCCCGAAAAACGGGTTTCCGTCGGCATCGAAAGTGAATTTTTGCAGACGGGCTACGCGATTCCATCCGGAAGTCGTGTCGACCTTCGAATGATAATAAATCCACCACTCCTTATCGTCGGGCGAGGTGGTAAAGCTGGCATGACCCACGCCGAAGACGTTCTTACTGTCGCCCAAAAAGACGGGGCCTGATTTGATCCATGATTTGGGATCGAGCGGATCGGCGTCGGCGTCCCTCAGGCGCAATTGTCCCAGCCGGTAGTGGATCGTCCATGAGCCGCGCGTGGAGAACATAATAAAGACATTGCCGTCGTGTTTGATCACGGCCGGTCCTTCCTCAAGCGCAATATGCTCTCCCATCTGCCAGAGCTGGTCGGGTACGGAGAGCAGTACGCGTTTGCCTATCGTTGTCGGGGTGGGCATCGGCGCGATATAAAGATTTTGATTGGTGGCGTCGGTGTAACTGTTATGCTCCCAGCCCGACCAGACTGCATAGAGCTGGTCTTTGTGGGTAAAAACAGTCATGTCTATCGACCAGATATTTTCGTAGCGCTGCCGTGGGTCGTCGCCCGTGTAGAGCAGACCCAGGTCCCTGTATGTACCCAACGGGGTATCGCTTTCCAAAACGCCTGTGCGCTGCCAGATAAAGGGCGTCTCGCGGGTCTCCCCTGCGGCATAGTAAATGTACCATTTCCCGTTGACAGGATGCAGTTCAGGCGCCCAGATGTTTGCACGGTTCCACCCTTCTTTCGGCGTGAACCATACCATCCGCGAACGCTCGTGGCGGGTCAGGAAACGCGATTCGGTGACCTCGATGCCCGAACCGACGCCCCGGCAGGTATAATACATCCCGTCGTGTTTGACAATCCAGGGGTCGGCCCCCCGCCACAGCGGATTGGTAAAGGTACGCGAGAGGTTCGGTTCAAATGCGCTCCCGGACTGCTGACCGCAAACAGGCATAACCAGCAGGAGCAGCATGGCGGATAAAAAATAAATCTTGCTATATTTCATGGGTTTGTTTTTTTTGCTTCCAACCATTGTTAAAATAAGAGGCTGTCTCAATGTGAACTTTTGAGACAGCCCCCTTTAATAATTCAACTTAATTCATCCAGCCCGGATTCTGCGTCAGGTTCGGATTCATTTCCATTTCGTAAGCCGGAATGGGCCAAATCCAGTTATGATCGCCAAGCCAGCGGTAGTTATAGGTGGCAAGGCCCCAGATCTCCCTCATGCCGTCCATTCCGGAATCGAATGTCTTAGCCTTCCATGTTCCCCAGCGAAGTTCGTTGAAATACATGTACTCTTCGAAAGGACATTCCCAGTACCATTCATTGCGGATGCGTTCGCGCATGTCGTCCTGTCCGGTGACGGTCGTGTACTCGTTTGTGTTAAGCGCCTGGTGGCCAACACGCTCCCGTATCTGATTGATATTCGTAACGGCTTCTTCGGTTTTACCCTGCTCGTTCAGGGCTTCTGCCAGACAAAGCAGTACATCGGCATACCGTATCAACGGGATATCGATTGGATTGATATTGATATTCGATCCGTATTCCGTTCCTTCGGGTACAAACTTGCGAACTAAATAGTAATACTTGGAATTGGTATCCGTTTGCAGGTCGAAATTGCCGGCGGCATTATTGCCGCGGTAAGGCCATCGCAGGGTGTAATTGATTCCCGTGCCCGTTACGCCTCCAAAATAGGTGGAATAGGGAACAATGACATTCAGTCCGAGACGTGGGTCGCGATTGTCAAAAATGGCTTTAATACGCGCTTCATTGCCTTCGGAAAGGTATTTGGACATGTCGGCTCCGAAAGTGGTCATCCTGCCGATTTCATCCTCCGTCATGCCGTCGCGCAAGAAAAATACGGAGCGCGCAGCCGGCGCCATGGACGTATAGCCGGGGAGATGGTCGTCCCAGTTAAAAGGTTTTCCGTCGGCACATTCGTAACTATCCGCAAAAGAAGGATTGACAATGTAATTATTCCAGGCTGAACCGGCTGTGCACCGGTTGCCGTAACCGCGCGTTAGCTGATGGCTGTTTCCTGACAGATTGAGGCTCTGAACCGAAAAAATCATTTCATCGCAACGCTCGTTGGCTTCCTTAAACAATTCTTTATAGCCGCCGGTAAAGAGCGCATAGCCCATTGTTGTTACAGCCCTGAAGTCCTGTTCCGCTTTTGCCCAGTCTTTCAGCCACAAATATACTTTGCCGCGCAGCGCGTATGCCGCGCCTTTAGTAATACGCCCATAATTGGTACTGCTTGACGCGTATTTGTTCGGTAAAGTCGGTTCATTGATGCAGTCGGTCAGGTCGGTAAGAATGACGTTCCATACCTCCTGCTCAGTAGAGCGTCCCTTCGTACATTCGGAAGTCTCAATAGGTTCCAAATAAATGGGGACGCCCCGCCAGCACATATTCAGGTAACGGTAATAATAAGCGCGGATAAATTTACATTCCGCCTTGAATTGCGCTTTCAGCGCGTCGCTCATGCCGGGCACCTGGTCAATATTGGCAATCACGTCGTTTGCTCTGTGAACAACCTCGTAATAGCGTTGCCATTTGTTGCGGTACATGGCTGAACTTGGCGTTGCGATGCCCTGTAAATGAGGCAGGTCGTTCCGCCAGTTCAGGTCAAGGTCATAAATGCTTGAATGGGTATCCCACATGGCGCGATTACCGTCATTATTTTGATAGTCGGCCATCCGAATTCGATTATACACTCCTGTAACAGCTTGGGTGGCAAGATTTTCGTTAGTCCAGATAGATTCTGAACTGACGGCATTGTAGGGTACGGTATCCAACAAATTAGGATCGCAACCATTTAACGGGAATAATATCATTCCCAGAAAAGCCCAAAGGCTAATTTGAAATTTTATATTTTTGGTATTCATATCGATAAATTTTTAAAATGTAACATTAATACCGAAAGCAAACTGACGCATGGTAACATATTGGAATCCTACTCGCATTTCGGGATCCATCCCGCTAAAACCGGTAATCGTCAGCAGGTTTTCGCCCGATACAAAAACACGTGCGTTTTGTACATACGCTTTTTTGGACAGATGGGAAGGAATGGTATACCCGAAAGTGAGGTTCCTTAATTTCAGAAAGTCGCCTTTTTCCAAATGTAATGTACTTTGTGCATGACTCTGCGCGCTGCTACCGTTATTTGTAAGTCGCGCATTTTTGGAAGTCAATTTGGTACGTGGATCGTTCGGATTGGCCGGATCATAAAAGTAATGGTCGTCGGCAATTGTTTGAGAAATCAGGTAACCGTAGATGGTTCCGCTCGCATTTCGCCCTACATCGTAATAATAAATGCTAAAACCGGCGGCGCCCATCCAGTTCATGGAAAAATCAAAATTATTCCATGAAGCGTACGCCTGCAAGCCGAAGTTATACTTCGGGTTGGTGGAACAGTTCCGGAAATCATAATCATAGGTATTGCCATAGATACCGTCGCCATTCAAATCGGCGTAAATATAATCGCCATACCATATACCGTTTGGCGAGACGCTCTGGTTCGGATAAAACTGATAACCTGCTTCGCGCATGGCTACCAGCCATTCCATATCTTTTTCGGTACGAATCATGCCATCCTTCGGTCCGCCATCTATATCAACCGATCCGTCGGAATTGAAATATTTCTGCGTTCCCTGATAGGGGATCATCATATAAAATTCATCAATGATTTTACCTTCCATTACCCTAGTTCTACCACTGTTAGTGGATGTGGAAACATCGCCAAGATTGGTTTGATACACACGCTCGCCGGCGGCATTCGTGACCCATCCCCGTTCGAGTTTACCCCTGTATTTTGAAACCACATTTTTGTTGAAAGCGAAATTTCCCTTTACGCCGTAACTCAATTTATTGATCCGGTCGTTCCACCCAAGATTTATATCAACGCCTTTGTTCGACACCTCCGCAATATTTTCGTAAGCCGCTGTTTTATCGCCCATCGTCGCATAAATGGAAGGCCTGTACAGAATACCGTCGGTTAACTTGTCGTATACGTCTATTTCGGCAACAAGACGGTTATTGAGAATGGATACATCCAATCCGATATTGGTTTGAGTAGTCGTTTCCCATTTCAGCAGGCTGTTTGAAAGTGCGGTTTGCGCCAATCCGTTGACAAGTGTGTTTCCAAAAGCATAGTTGTTGGCGCCATAAGTCGATTGCCAGTCATAATTGCCGATACTGTTATTTCCCAATTTGCCCCAGGAAGCGCGCAGTTTCAGGTTGCTGAAAGGCGAGCCGGCCATGAACTGCTCCTGCGAAATTCGCCAGGCTGCCGACAGGGAAGGAAACAGACCCCAGCGACTTTCGGGTGAAAAACGGGAAGAACCGTCGTAACGCAAATTGACTTCCAGCAAATAACGCGAATCATAGGCATAAGTAGCGCGCCCGAAGAAAGACCGGTCAGCATAATCGGTAGTTGATCCGGTAATATTCCTCATCGTCGTTGCAGTACTCAATGCGGTGATACTTTCATCAATCAAGCCCATTTTTTGCGCATCGACATTGTATTCGTTAAAATACCTTTCTTCGTATCCGAAAAAGCCGGACACATCGTGTACGCTGTTAAATGTTTTGTTATAATTAAGCGTTTGTTCGAAGCGCCATCTTTTGTTTCCCAAAGTATAAAACATGGTTTCGAGCGTTGATGCCACTGGCGGCGGGATCACCCACTGATCTGTCCTGAAACTGTACCTGCCGGTGCTCTTTGTCGTAAACAGATGTTCCGTCCAGTAGCGCGTCCAGTCGAAGTTGATATGATATACAAAGTCCTTGAACAGCCTTACATTGGCAAACATGGAGGTGTTGATCTGGGCGTGCGTATATTTGCCGCCTGAATGATGTAACCACTGCGCGATATTGAGCGCCTGCGGGTCTTCTTCGGGAGCTTCGGGAGCGCCGTATTTCCCGTCATAAAACGGATAAATGGCTGGAGACGATTTGGTACTGCCAAGACTGGTCAGAAATTCATTCAGATTGTTTCGTTCCAGTTCATTTTGATATCCGTACGTTCTGTTGCCAACCTGCAGCCAGTCGGTTACGTTTGCAATAACATTTGAACGGACATAAAACTTTTTCTGGCCTGAACCCTCAACCAATCCGGGATTGTCGAGCATACCGCCTGAAAAATTAAAATTTACCCGGTCGTTCGCGCCCAAAATGGATACGGTATGTTCTTTCATCATTTTGTTTTCAAAAATGGTTTTATACCAGTCGGTATTCGGATAAACCACGTAATTCGGATAACCTGATTCGGATATCCCGTTTGGATTTTTTTCTGCCGCACGGAACTTGTCAATCGTTTCCTGCGAAAAGATGGCGCTTTGACCGATATTGGTGCGCGATTCATTGATCATCTCAAAATAATTGGCCGAGTTGGTCATCGGCTGTATCAGGTTGGAAGGCTGATTGTACGAAAAATTTCCTGAATAATTGACTTTGATCTTCCCTTTTTCGCCTGTTTTGGTAGTTATCAACACAACGCCGTTAGCGCCTCTGTTTCCATAGATGGCGCAGGAAGCGGCGTCCTTTAAAACGGAAATACTGGCCACATCGTTCGGATTGACGCTTCCAAAGCCCTGTTCCATGCCGTCTACCAGCACTAAGGGCGAAGCAGAGTTAAGCGTTCCCACACCGCGTATCCTCAAAGTTAGTCCATCGCTATTGGGTTGCCCGGAGCTTTGCATGGCCTGAAGTCCGGCCGTCATACCCGAAAGCGCCTGCGATAAATTCGTCAGCGGACGCGACTGTATCTCTTTTTCTACGTTAACGGAAGCAACGGCGCCGGTCAGGTTGACTTTCTTTTGAATGCCATAACCGATTACCACCACTTCTTCGATCGACTGTGTGTCGTCAATCAGCGTAACATTAATGGTGCGTTGAGCGCCCACCGGAATCTCCTGACTGATAAACCCCACATACGAAAACACCAAAACGGCATTGTTACCGGGTACATTCAGCGTATAAACGCCATTCTCATTGGTTGATGTTCCCTGTGACGTGCCTTTGATCATCACATTGACGCCGGGAAGCGTCTCGCCTGTGTTGTCGCTCACAGTACCGGTTACGCTGATTTGCTGCAGCGTGGCAGCAGATGATTCTTCGTTTTCCGCGTGAACGGAAACTGAAATTTGAAATAAAAAGACTGTTATGAGAATGAATGTGATTCTCACAGTTCGAAAATTCTGATTTTTTAATAAATTACTTATATTCATACGATTAGATATTTTAGTTATTATTACATTTAAAATTAGATTAACTAATAATAATTCTCTGTGCTGAATTTTTTTTCAACTGTTTTTCTTTCTTTCTTTGTTTCATAGGCATTTTTGTTTTATGATAATAAAAAATAGTATTTAGTATAAAATGGACGGCAAAGATATTAATATTTTAATAATACACAATAAAAAGTAAAAATAAAATTTCTATATTTGCGCCGTTGTAATAAATATCACTATCATGAACAGACAAAAATTTTATCTTTTTTCAACCTTCATTGCCGGATTACCCGCATCAATGTATTCGCAGTCAACAGAAAATAAGGCGCCAAACATCATTCTAATCATGTCGGACGACATGGGATATTCGGATATTCACTGTTATGGCGGTATTATTCAAACTCCTAATTTAGACAAACTTGCCGCCAATGGCGTCCGTTATTCCCAATTCTACAATACCGCACGCAGTTGTCCTACCCGTGCCAGTTTGATGACGGGACTTCATCCGCATCAGGCCGGCATCGGACACATGGTTGATAATCCCCAGGATCCGGAAGGCTACCGTGGCGAACTGAATGAAAACTGCGTCACCATTGCCGAAGTGCTGCGGACGGCAGGCTATAAAAATTACTGTATCGGGAAATGGCACCTGACAGGACAGGCAAGACAGGGACAACCCACCTTCGGTTACCCGTTACAACGCGGTTTCGATGAATTTTACGGCCTGATCGGCGGTGCAGGGAGTTTTTTTGACCCGCATACCCTTTGCCGGGGAAACACTTTCATCACTCCTGAAAACGACTCCGATTATCATCCCGAAACTTTTTACCTGACCGACGCTATTGGCGACAATAGCGTTCAGTATATAAAAAACCACAGGGAAAACAATCCTTTTTTCATGTATGTATCTTTCACGGCTGCACATTGGCCCATGCACGCCCATGAAACAGATGTAGAACCCTATTATGGTAAGTTTGACGCCGGCTGGGACGTCATGCGAAAAGAAAAATACGACGCCATGGTGAAATCAGGCCATATCAAAAAACAGTGGAACCTCTCTATTGATGAATCCGTACATTCCTGGGAAACAGAAGAATACAGGGATTTTGAAAAACGCTGCATGGAAGTGTATGCCGCCATGATCACTAACATGGACCGGAATATCGGGAAAATCATCCAAGCCTTACAGGAATCAGGGAAGCTGGACAATACCCTGATATTTTTCCTGCAGGATAACGGAGCCTGTGCGGAATTGCTGGGTAGAGAAAGAGGTGGACGGATTCAGAGACGGGTACCTGAAAACAGCGAGGTAGCGCCCATGCGACCCGATGAATTGCAGACGTTCATGATTCCGTGGCGAACACGCGACGGAAAACCAACCTATACAGGCAAGGAAGTGATGCCCGGCGGACCCGATACGTATGCTTCATACGGTAAAGGCTGGGCATATTACAGCAACACCCCTTTTCGGGAATATAAACACTGGGTGCATGAAGGAGGAATAGCGACACCCCTCATCATACACTGGCCGACCGGAATTAAGAAAACGGGCGTAATCCGTAATATTCCCGGACAATTGATGGATATCATGGCCACCTGTGTAGATGTCGCCAGCGCTACATATCCTACTGTCAGGAATGGCCAACCGGTGTATCCCCTACAAGGCATCAGTCTGGTTCCATCATTCGGAAAAGAAACCGGAAGCGATCGTTATTTATTATGGGAACACGAATCAAACAAAGCCATCCGTAAAGGAAAATGGAAGCTGGTTTATAAATCGCCCGGTAATGAAAAAGACCCGAATGAGCCAACTCCCTATCATCTATGGGAATTATACGATATGGAAAAGGACAGGACAGAAACAAAAAACCTGGCTTCTTCCCGCCCACAAACCGTAAAAGAATTAGCCGACGCCTGGGAAAGGATTGCCTGGCAAACCAAGATGAAACCGTATCCTAATAAATAGAATTTTTGCCATGTTACCAATCAAATTCAAACCGGTACATGCCGTTTCACTTGGCGTCATGTCGTTAACTTCAGCAGGAGTGGAAGCGCAACAGCAGCGCCCTAATATTGTGGTAATTATTGCCGACGACCTGGCGTCTGACGAGCTTGGCTGCTACGGAGGTAAAAATGTACAAACCCCTAATATTGACCGCATTGCGCGTGAAGGCATCCGTTTTACAAACTGTTTTGCGACTACATCTATGAGCGTACCCATCCGCGCATCACTTTATACGGGGCTTTATCCGGTACGGAACGGAACATACAAAAATCATCAAACCTCCCGTTCCGACATCAAAAGCATCACTTCCTACTTGCCGGAAAACGGTTATCAGGTATGGCGAACCGGCAAAACACATACGACGCCCCGTTCCGTTTTTCAATTTGATGACATTCCCGGATTTGAGGAAAATTGCGTCAGTGAAACTGCCGATTACTTTACAGACAGTCTCGAGGCGCGTATCCGCAATACAAACGATCCGTTTTGTCTTTTTGTATGCAGCACGAATCCACATGCCCCATGGACAGTGGGCGACCCTTCCGTGTTCGACCCCGACAAACTGATATTACCGCCTCATTTGATAGACAGTAAAGAATTTCGCGACATCTATTGTACCTATCTGGCCGAAGTGAAAGCGCTCGATGAAGAGGTGGGCGCCATATGGAAACTGCTGGAAAATACAGGACAATTAGACAATACGCTACTGATGTTTCTCGGCGAGCAGGGAGCGCAGTTTCCGGGCGGTAAATGGACATTGTGGGATGCAGGAACCCACAGCGCAATGGTGGCGCGCTTTCCGGATAAAATAAAAGCCGGAAAAGTTTCCGATGTGCTTGTACAGTACGAAGACATCTTGCCGACTATCATTGAGCTTACCGGCGGAAAACCGGACAAAGCCATTGAAGGGAGAAGTTTTTTGCCCGCCCTTTCAGGGAAGAGGAAATCATGCCGTTCATGGGCCTTTGGCATCCATAATAACGTCCCTGAAGGCTCGGCTTATCCCATACGCAGTATTCGCGACAAACGCTATAAACTCATCATGAACCTAACCCCGGAAGCGTCATACCACGAAAAACATGTCATGAATTCCAAAGTCTGGACGTGCTGGCTTTATGGCAACGAACATGCTTCGGCGCTGGCAAACCGTTATGTACACCGTCCGGCGATTGAGTTTTACGATACGAAAAACGACCCCTGGGAAATGAACAACCTGGCTTCCGAAAAGAAATATGCAAAACAAATCGCAAAAATGACGCGGCTGCTGGAACAATGGATGAAAGAGCAGGGAGATAGCGGAGCATCTATGGACGCTCCTCAGCCCAATGCAAGGCGAGACAGGGAAATACAGGAAAAACTGGCCGCCATTCGTACACACGACCGCGCCGTACTCATCAAAGATGGCTGGATACGTGATCCTTACATTTTTATCAACCCGAGAGACGGCTATTATTACCTGACCGGTACAACGCCTAATCCCGGTGACCCGCGCGAGGCAGAAGACAAGTACAACCTAGGATTGACGGCACAGGCGCTTGCACTCGGTAAGAACCCAAGCATCGTAGGACATAAAATCCGTATCTGGCGCAGCCCCGACCTTGCCGAATGGGAGGCTTTTGGCGTACAATTCTCATTAGAGGAGGGTTACTGGGCGCAAAAACACCCCGAAGCCTTTACCTCTGACGATAACAGGGAATGGTTTGTATGGGCGCCCGAAATGTATTATGACAGGGGAAAATGGATTTTTGTGCACACATCGCCCAGCCCCTACCGGAACGGCGCTAATCTAATCGTATCAAACGGACTGGTACATAGCGAACTAAACTTCCCTATGGGCGACGATATGCTCAACAGGCACGATCCTTCGCTATTCCTTGATGACGACGGGACGTGGTACCTCACATGGGCCAATACTTTCATTGCTCCGCTGAAACCCGGCTTTAGTGGGCTGGCCGCCGAACCTAAACGAATAGACCCAGGCGACCGACTGATTGGACACGAAGGAGCAGTCCTCCGGAAAATAGGCAGGAAATACGTGCTTTTCGGAACAGCCTGGTCAACCGATCAGGCACGAAAAGGCTCGTACAACCTCTATTACTGTACATCCGACAACGTGTACGGGCCGTACAGCGAACGACGTTTTGCCGGTCGTTTCCTCGGACATGGCACGCCATTTCAAGACAGGGAAGGACAATGGTGGTGTACGGCATTTTTCAATGCCAATGTACCGCCATTAGACAGTACCGACATTCAGCAACGGGATTTGAGCGAGACAGCCCAAACCATTAATGAACAGGGCACAACCATTGTTCCCTTAGATGTGACAATACTCGAAAACGGCGATGTATACATACGCGCCATTGATGAACGGTATGCTGTTGCCGGCCCTGACGAGGCAAATAAATAAAAATTATTTAACTGTTTGCGGCTTATCGGAAGGGCCGTATACCTTTAATATATCTGCGCCTCCCGCTGGCGAAGGAACAAACTCGCACGGGTCGATGGCTAATTTGCGCGGTCCCATTCTGGACATGTCGAAGTGGGTGTGATAGATCATGTACAATTGACCCGAAGGCGATGTGGCAAAAGAATGGTGTCCCGGGCCGTTAATTGTTGTACCATTTCCTTTCAGGATAGGGTTTCCTTCATATTTTGTCCAGGGTCCCATCGGATGGCTTGAAGTAGCATATCCTACGCCATAATCGGGATTTGCAGTGTGGTTGGCGGAATAGGTCAGGTAGTATAATCCTTTATGTTTTAAAATGAAAGGACCCTCGTTGACCTTAGCATGAGGATAGGGTTCCCGCGAACTGTCTTCCCACGGTTGAGACGAACCAATACAGTGTTTGAGTGTTTCTTCCCTGATACTTTGCAGGTCATCATTTATTTCGGCTACCCATATTTCATTACCTTTTGTAAACCGGACAAAATACAGGTAACGTTTGCCATCATCGTCTGTAAAAAGATGCGTATCGATTTCCGGAATATCCAAATGAAACGGTTTTTTATCCCGCTGTACGAAAGGCCCTAACGGCGAATTACTTTCGGCAACTGCAATTCGCTCCTGCACGGTAAAATACATGTAAAACCTGTCATTGATCCGGTATACTTCCGGCGCCCAGAACCCGTAACTTCCCCATACATCGGATGAATCGAGCGCAAAGCCGTCCCTTACTCCTGCTGCTTCGCTCCAGACGGCAAGGTCGGTGGAGGTATAAGCTTTTATACCATTTCTGCCACCCGTCCCGTATAAATAATAGGTACCGTTATATTCCAACACATAAGGGTCAGCACAATTGGGTACCAGCCCGATGTTATTGTTGTAGGTTGGTTTGTTTTCCAAAACCGGTGTAAAAAAATCGGGGTCAACGGTCATGATTTCCTTTCCGTTTTCCTGTTTGAAATTTACCGTACTGATGTGCATGACACGGGGATGTATGGCCGTTTGGGACTGGTGTGAATGGAATACGATACGTAATTGTCCGTCCCTGTCGCTAAACATGGCGCTGTGTCCGATCCCAACCAAATCGCCGACTTTCTGGTAAATGGGATTTTTGTCGTATTTTGTCCAGGGTCCTTTTATATTTGTCGCTGTGGCTACGCCAATGCCGTAGAAAGGACTTTCGTAGCTATTGGCCGAATAAGTCATGTAATAGACGCCGTTGCGTTTGATTACAAAGCAGCCTTCGTTCACGCGCGGCCACACCTCCTCCCATACCTGCGATACGTTGATGCATTTCTGCATGGTTTCCATTTTGAGGTCTGTCAGGTTATCTTCCAGTTCGGCTACCCAGATGTTTAATCCGTCATTGAAACGGTCGAAAAAAAGGTATGGCTTGCCGTCGTCGTCGATAAACAGGGAGTTGTCAATACATTTTTCGCTTTCGATCATGGGCTTTTGTATTTCCTGTGTGAACGGGCCTAACGGACTGTTGCTTGTCGCAACGCAAATATGTTCGTCGCCCGAATAATACATGTAAAATTTCCCGTTTACATGGTATACTTCGGGCGCCCAGAACCACCTGTTTCCCCAAACATCCTTTTTATCAAGCGCTAACCGTCGTTGAGGCGCTGCCTGCCAGGTGATCAGGTCGGTGGAAGTATATACGGCGATTCCGTCGGACGATGCCGTACCGTATGCATAATACATGTCATTATAAAGCATGATAAACGGATCGCCGAAGAGAATTTTAGTAGATTCCACCTCAGTTTCCTTGGGCTGTTCTTCTTTGGGCTGAATGCTTGATGTACAGAAAGCAAAGCATGCAAATAAACCCAAAAGCATGGAATAAAATGTGTATTTCATATTTTTAAAAAAAGATCATTCTTCCGGCTCAAAGCTGTCTTTTCCTACTCCGCATAGCGGGCATACCCAATCTTCTGGCAGGTCTTCAAAAGTTGTTCCCGGATTGATACCATTGTCCATATCACCTTCTTCGGGATCATAAACGTATCCGCATAAACTACATGTGTACTTTTTCATATCTCTAACAATTTAATAATTTATAAACGCACAAATATAGGAACATTTTCTGAGTCAATCAAAAAAAATTTGATTTTTGTAATAATATATTTATTTTTGCAAAACGAATGAGATGAATATTGACGATGCCGACGGTCAATTATTGCATCTGAACTGAAGGATGGAAATTTTTTGCTAACTTATTATATTATTATCTTATGAATCATTTAGAATGTGTTACTTCGTTGAGGAATAAATGGTACTGGTATTTGCTCGTGCTATTTTTGTGTTT
>Ga0082212_10003494_pt1 | contig 22263 bp, 16 predicted proteins | sample TergutNt197P3_FD_71548 | JGI IMG/M metagenome (GOLD analysis project Ga0082212, IMG submission 71548) | Neocapritermes taracua P3 segment gut microbial communities from Petit-Saut dam, French Guiana - Nt197 P3 | ecosystem: Host-associated > Arthropoda: Insects > Digestive system > Gut ...
AAAATCCGGGCGTGTTGCTGCGTTTCATTTCCACAATAGTGCGCAACACTTGTTTTTGCGGCACAAGCACACTTCCCGATTTCTCGCGCAATCGCAGCATAAACCGGTCGAAAGTTTTGTCGTGCAACGGATTATAAACCGAATAGGCTTTGTATTCGTGCGCGTGATTCTCTTGCGCTGCTTTGGCAAAAGGAATCCATTCCCAATTTCCGTAATGACCGAGATAAAGAATGATATTTTGATTTTTTTTGTAATAATCGTCAATAACGTGAAGGTTTTTGAACTCGAAACGTTTCCGCATCGTTTTGTGAGAAATGTGGATTAATTTAATTGTTTCTATCCAAATGTCGCAAAAATGACGGTAAAATCTTCGTTCGATACAGTGAATTTCTTTTTCTGATTTATCGGGAAACGCATTTTGCAAGTTCTTGCGCGTTATTTTTCGACGATAACGAACAACGTAATACACAATAATAAAAATAATATCGGAAAAAATATATAAAACGCTCAACGGCAACCAAGCTAACAGCCAAAGAAAAGCATAAAATGGATATATAAGAAGTTTAGAAATTTTCATTTTAGTTCATTTACAAGTTTTTCTGAAATATAATTTTCATAACTTTGACACACATCGGTTGCAAAAAGTATGGCGTATTCGATAAGTTTATCCCATTTTTCTTCTGGTAAATCGGGCAATTCTTGTTTGGAAATATTCAATTTTTTTAATCCATACAAAATGCCTGCGTTAAAACTATCGCCCGCGCCAACTGTGCTAATGGTTTTAATAGTTGGTGTCGAATATGTTTTTGTGAAATTTTTTGTGTATAAAAAAACTCCTTTTTCTGCCTTGGTACAAATAAAATTAGTACAAAAACGTGATATGTTGGCATAAACGGCGTCAATATCACTTTCTTCGTAAATATTCAAAAAGTCTTCGTCGGAACCTCTAATGATGTCCGCAAAAACAAAATTTTCTTCTATTGAAGCCTTTAAATTAGACAGTTCCGATAAATGAGCTTTCCTGTAATTTGGGTCATAATAAATAATAGCGTCATTATTCTTGGCGTTATGAAGCAATTCCAATACTCGATTTCTCAACGCAGGATTGACCGAAAAATATGAACCGAATATCAATATATCATTAAGATTGACCGTCGGAAATGTGATATTCAGCCGTTGCTTGGGATAATCTTTGTGAAAAATATAATCAGCATTGTTTTTTTCGTCTAAAAAAGCCAGCGCAACGGGCGATTTGCCAGCAGAAAATTGATAAATATAATCGGTAGAAATATTATTTTCGGTCAAACATTGCTTCACATTTTCGCCTAAGCGGTCGTTCCCAATTTCGCTTATAAAAAAACACGGAACATTAAGTCGCCCCAATGAAATAAGCGTATTAAACGTTGAACCACCAGATTTTGCACTGATGGGCTGATTATTTTTAAATATAATATCAACGATTGTTTCGCCTATACCGATGATTTTCATTATATTAAGAAGCCTCCTAAATCCTCCTCTAGGAGGACTTTACAGAAGTATTGTTTTTATTATTGTATTAATTAATTTTCTATTCTATTGTCTGACGGTCGTTTGCAAGTCCTCCTTGAGGAGGATTTAGGAGGCTTTTAAATTTCCAACGATAAATCGTTTGCCAATCTTCTGAAATCTTCATTTTTATTCAACATTTCGTTAAACCTGTCTTGGCTTGTCGTAGGTTTTTGAATGGTAGTTTCGTCAACTGCCACCGTAAAATCAATCGCATCGTTTTGCAATGCCGAACGCAAAAAAGTAAGAATTTCCTGTTTCATTTTCAGCAACTCATCTTCTTGCATGGAATTTGCCACGCGAAGAATAAACGTATTGCCTTGTTGTTTCGCAGGAATAATTTTTTCTATCAATTTGATGATGTGAATATCTTTATTCAACGATTTCACAAACGATGTCCACGCTGCTGATAATGCTTCTTGCGTAAAAGCAACGTATTGAGTTTGTGCTTCTTGCACTATTTGTGGTTTTTCTTCCTGCTCTGGTGTTTTGGTCTCAAAAGCTGAATTGATAGAAATACTGATACTTTTAGGCGGTTTTTGCAAATTCGTTTTGGGCGTTGCGGATATTTCAGGGACAGAAACCGTTACTTCTTTTTTAACAGCTGGTTCGGCAGGAATTGCTGATATTGTCGGCGTTGGTTGTATGTTTTCCGCTTGTTTTGGTTGTTCAAAAATAGGCTTTATTTGAGTAGAATTATTGACTCCCGATTCATTCAGAGCTTTTTTTTTTGAATCCGTCAACTGCGAAAGTCGGATTAATGTCAGCTCAACCAATAAACGTTTATTTCGGCTCAACCGATAATTCAAGTCGCACTCGTTAGACAATTCAATCGCCTTATACAAAAACTCTTGCGGACATTTTTCGGTTTGTACCAAATAACGTTTTTTGGTGCTTTCGCCCACTTCGAGCAAAACGACTGTTGCCATATCTTTGCACATCAGCAAATCGCGGAAATGCGAACTTAATCCTGTAATAAAATGCTGTGCTTCAAATCCTTTTCTTATTATCTCGTTGAATATCAGCATGGCGTCAACCACATTGTTTTCGAGCAAAGCATCGGTCAGTTTAAAATAATATTCGTAATCGAGCACATTTAGGTTTTCGATTACATCTTTATAGGTAATATTATTGCCCGAAAAACTCACAATTTGGTCGAAAATAGACAACGCATCGCGCATTCCGCCGTCTGCTTTTTGAGCAATAACATTCAGCGCGTCAACTTCTGCTTCGACACCTTCTTTTTGCGCAATGGCTTGCAAATGTTCTACTGTGTCAGTAATGCTAATTCTGTTAAAATCATATATTTGGCAACGCGACAAAATGGTTGGAAGAATCTTGTGTTTTTCCGTTGTTGCCAAAATAAAAACAGCGTGCGCAGGCGGTTCTTCCAGCGTTTTCAAAAAAGCATTGAAAGCCGATTGCGACAACATGTGAACTTCATCAATGATGTAAACGCTGTATTTACCAATTTGCGGCGGTATTCGCACTTGGTCTATCAACGAACGAATATCTTCGACAGAGTTATTTGACGCAGCATCAAGTTCATGAATATTGTAAGAACGTTGTTCGTTAAACGAACAGCAAGATTCGCATGCATTACACGCTTCGCCGTCAGTCGTACGGTCTTGACAGTTAATAGTTTTAGCAAAAATACGAGCGCAAGTCGTTTTTCCAACTCCGCGCGGACCACAAAATAAATACGCATGAGCCAAATGATTGCCTGTAATGGCATTTTTTAACGTGGTAGTCAAAGAATGTTGTCCAACCACAGATAAAAATGTGTCGGGACGATATTTACGGGCAGAAACGATATAATGGCTCATTTGTTTTTTATTTATCCACAAAAGTAATTATTTTTTTCTTAAAATTTGACATTGCAAAAGAAATATATTTATCTTTGGTTGTTGAATTTTGATGAAAAAATATTCTAAAATGGAACTGTTTGGAAACGAAAAACATAAAATAATTTTTGGAGATGTTTTGGAAGCCTTAAATACGCTACCGAATAATTCTATTGATTTGATTTTTGCTGACCCACCGTATAATATCGGAAAAAATTTTAATGGTCATGTCGAAAAATGGAAAACAGAAGAGAGTTATTTGGAATGGTGTTATAAATGGCTTGATTTGTGTGTGGCAAAATTAAAACCAAACGGCAGTTTGTACGTTATGACTGCTACTCAATTTATGCCTTTTTTTGATATTTATTTGCGAAAAAAACTCCATGTGTTATCAAGAATTGTTTGGAGTTATGACAGTTCGGGCGTACAGGCAAAAAAATATTATGGGTCAATGTATGAGCCGATTTTGTTCGCTGTAAAAGATAAAGATAACTATACATTTAATGCCGACGATGTTTTGGTAGAAGCTAAAACCGGCGCAAAACGAAAATTAATTGATTATCGCAAGGCAATTCCAACGGTGTATAATTCGCAAAAAGTTCCCGGAAACGTTTGGGATATTCCAAGAGTTCGCTATCGAATGGACGAATATGAAAATCACCCAACGCAGAAACCTGTTGCGCTTTTAGAAAGAATTATTAAAGCAAGTTCTAATGTTGGCGATTTAGTTTTAGACCCATTTTCGGGAACATTTACCACTTGTTATGTGGCCAAAGAACTTGGCAGAAAATCTATTGGTATTGAGTTGCAAGACGAATATGTCAAAATCGGATTAAGAAGATTACAATTAGCAAATGAGTTTAAAGGCGAAAAATTGGAAAAAGAAATACGAACTTTTGAAATTCCAAAAATGACAAGTCAACAACAAACATTAGCGTTATTCGGATAAAATGGAACATCTCTTTACAAATAAAATTAAAGAAATTCTCCGTAATAATTTCGGAGAAAATGCAGATGATATTTTCGATAAAAGTCAACTAATACAATATATCAATGAAAAAACTCGCTCTGCTGGAAAAGGCTCAAAAGCTCGTTCCGGTTTTGCTAACTTATATGCAATTTACGTCATTGTAGAAGATTATCTTTCTAATAGTTTTGACAAAAAAGGAAATTACTCAAAATACGAAGGCGCTTTGTTCGGCAATCTTTTTACTCGACAAAGAGAATTGCCTTTTGGAAGTAAACTCCAAAATCATGCATTAAATAACAGAATGAATGCTGAATTTCAAAAGTATTTTCCAAGTTCAGAACTCATTCCTATACTACGCAATCTTGAAACAAACAGATACTGGATTAATGAAAATCTGTTGAAAGTAAAAGTTGGCAGGACAATCTTTAATATAGCCAAATCAATTATCGAAATCATTGATGAATATGTAAAAACAAAGCAAGATGCCTTTCAACGATTTGTGAAAGCATGCCAAGAATTGCAACATATAGAAACAATAGAACCGCAGAAAATAGAAGCATTTATTACTGAATTACTTGCGCCAAATGTTGATGCCCGATTATTTGAAATTGTAAGTTATTCTATTCTCAAATTTTATTACCACAATCAACAAATTATTTGGGGTTATGAAATGGACAAGTTGAATACGGAAAATCTAAAACTTTACAAAACCGGTCGAACAAATGCGAATGACGGTGGAATTGACTTTGTAATGAAACCACTCGGACGATTTTTTCAAGTAACGGAAACGTTAGATTTCAAAAAATATTTTCTTGACATAGATAAAATTCAAAAATACCCTATTACATTTGTTATTAAATCGGCAGACGAAAAAGAAAATCTGCTGAATAAAATACGCGACAATGCTAATAAAACGTATTCGATACAAGCTGTTGTCGAAAAATACATGGATTGTATCGAAGAAGTTATAAATATACCAACGCTTAATAAAAGATTTAATCAAGCCGTTAAACAAGGTTATTTAAAAAACATTCTTGATGAAATTATTATTCAAAGCAAAATTGAGTTTAATTTTGAAGACGAAGAAGAGTAATAAATTACAAATTTGAAAATGAATCTCTTAAAAATCCTACAAGAAGAAAAGACGGCAAGTTTAAAAGGTGGAATATATCATCAAACACAAATTAAACTTGCTTACAATACTAATCGTATTGAAGGAAGTTTATTGTCGGAAGAACAAACGCGATACATTTACGAAACAAATACTATTTTTGTGGAAAATGGAGAAACTTCGGCAAATGTAGATGATATTCTGGAAACGGTTAATCATTTCGCTTGCTTCGACTATATGTTGGACGTGGCAGAACAAGCGTTGTCGGAAGAAATAATAAAAAAGTTTCATTTGTTGTTGAAAAATAATACTTCCGATGCAAAAAAATCGTGGTTTCGAGTTGGCGATTACAAAACACAGCCAAACGTGGTTGGCGGAATGGAAACAACTTTGCCTGCACAAGTTTCGTCAGAAATGAAAAATCTACTTGATTCGTATCTTCAAAAAAATAATGTAACATTGGAAGATATTGTTGATTTCCATTTTCAATTTGAACGGATTCACCCTTTTCAAGACGGCAATGGTCGCGTTGGCAGATTGATTATGTTTAAAGAATGTTTGGCTCACAATATTATTCCTTTTATTATCGAAGACGAATATAAGTTTTTCTATTACAGAGGATTAAATGAATATCCAGCCGTAAAAGGATATTTAACAGATACGTGTTTATCGGCGCAAGATGATTATAAAAAGATGCTCAAATACTTTTTCCCAAACCCCTAAATCCCCTAAAGGGGACTTTTGGATTGGCGGTATTTTGAAAAGTCCCCTTTAGGGGATTTAGGGGTTTAATGAATTATATTAATTACAAACTAAAAACATATTAATCATGAAAAAAACGTTGAAAATCACAGGAATAACATTAGCCGTCGTATTCGTGCTATTGTTGACATTGCCTTTCCTTTTCCAAGGAAAAATAATGGAAATGGTAAAAAAAGAGGCAAATGAAATGTTGAATGCCAAGGTGGATTTTGGAAAAGTCAGCCTTAGTTTTATTCGCAATTTTCCTCACGCTACGATTGTTGTAAACGATTTTACGATTATCGGAATTGACGAGTTTGAAGGCGATACGCTCGCGTCTATCGACCGTTTGTCGGCTACTGTTAACATCAAAAGTTTTTTTGGCGACCAATGGGAAATTACGCGCGTGAGAGTTGTGCGTCCAAATGTGTTGGCAAAAGTATTGCCCGACGGCAAAGTGAATTGGGATATTATGAAACCGTCTGACGAAGAGGAAGAAACTGACGACTCAGAAACATCTTTCAACCTCAGAATGCAGAAGTTGATTATCGAAAAAGGCTACATTATTTACGACGACCAAGAAAGCAACATGAAAGCCATTCTCGACAATGTGAATTTTGAACTTTCGGGCGATATGACGCAAGACCTTGTTACATTGAAAATACTTACCAAGGTAGAAAAGTTCAGTTTCTTGATGGACAATCTTACGTACATCAGCAATGCTGAATTGAACGCCAAAATGGACATTGAAGCCGACCTCAAAAACGATAAATACACGTTCCGCGACAACGAATTTTGGTTGAACAAAATCAACATGAACTTTGAAGGCTGGGTGGCTTTCATTGAAAATGGTTACGATATGGACATTAAAATGAACACGCCAAACATTGAGTTCAAAGACTTGCTTTCGATGGTACCTGCGATATATGCCAACGATTTTAAAAAGCTGCAAGCAGGTGGCAAAGTAAAATTTGACGGCGCAGTGAAAGGTATTTACGACGACAATACTTTCCCTGCTTTCGACTTTAAACTTGATGTTGCCAATGCGCATTTCAGATATCCCGATTTGCCGAAATCGGTCGATAACATTAATATTAATGCAGAAGTTACCAAAAAACAAGGCGATTTGGATTTGACAATTGTAAACGTTTCGAAGTTCCATTTCGAGATGGGCGGAAATCCGTTTGACTTAAACGCCAGAATCGCTACGCCGATGTCTGATATGCAATTCAAATTTGGCGCCAAAGGCACGCTGAATCTTGATATGATTAAAGATGTTTATCCGTTGGAAAAAGGAATGGCTGTTTCGGGCATTCTGAAAGCCGATTTGGAAGTGGCAGGAAAAATGTCGCAAATCGAAAAAGAGCAGTATGAATCTATCCATGCCAAAGGCGACTTGACGCTGACCAATTTCACGTTCAACAGCGCAGATATGTTGCCTGTTTTGATAAACAAAGCGAGCTTGAATTTTACGCCGAGATATGTGAATCTTACCGCTTTCGACCTAAAAATGGGCAATAACGACATTCAAGCAACAGGAAGATTGGAAAATTTCATTGCTTATGTGCTGAAAGACCAAACCATTAAAGGCGAATTGAACGTAACTTCTACATTATTAAATGTAAACGATTTTATGGGCGAAGAAGAAACCGCCACAACAGCAGATGAAGAACCAATGTCTGTTATCATAATTCCTAAAAATATTGATTTCAATCTGAGTGCAAATTTCAAAAAAGTAACGTTCGACGCCATGATTTTGGAAAATATCAAAGGAAATATTCGCGTAAAAAACGGCATTTTGCATATCAACAATGCCAGTATGAACGCTTTTGGCGGAACGATGGGAGCAAGCGGTTTTTACAGCACCGAAAATATCGAAAATCCAAATGTGAACATGAATCTGAACATTAAAGATGTGTTATATACCGAATTTTACAAGCAAATGGAAATGGTACAACAATTTGCGCCGATTTTTGAAAATATGACAGGCAGATTTTCGATGGATTTGCAATTTGCATCGAAATTGGATAACACAATGTCGCCCATTCTTCCGTCTTTAACAGGCAATGGCGTATTGACTTCGAGAGATTTAAGCATTTCTAATATCAAGGTATTAGACGTGTTGGCAGGCGCGTTGAAAAAAGATGATTTGAGAACATTGAAAGCCAAAGATATTACTATTCGTTTTGCTATCAAAGACGGAAGAATTCACACCGAACCATTTGATTTGAAAATGGGAACAACCAATATGAACGTTTCAGGTTCCACAGGTTTAGACCAAACGATTGATTATGTGGGCAAAATACAATTCCCGCAACCACAGCAAATGGCGCAGTCGCAAGTATTGCAAAACGTAAATGTAACTGCCAATTTGAAGTTCGGCGGCACATTTACCAATCCAACCGTAAAAGTTGATTTAACTGATTTAGGCGGAGCGATAAAAGACGCTGCTGTGCAAGAAGTTAAATCAGTCGTAAACGAAAACTTGGGCAAAGCAGTTGAAGAAGCTCGCAAACAAAAAGACGCATTAGTTGCCCAAGCGCAAAAACAAGGCGATGCCTTGCGCGCCGAAGCACAAAAAGCAGGAAATGCGTTAGTTGCCGAAGCCGAACAGCAAGGACAAAAGTTGATTGCCGAAGCAAACAAAACATCAAATCCGATAGCCAAAGCTGCCGCTGTGAAAACAGCCGAAGCAAGTGCCAAAAAACTAAAAGACGAAGCACAAAAGAAAGCAAACGATTTGAACAAAACTGCCGACGATCAAGCCAATAAATTAGTCAATACAGCAACAGCGCAAGGCGATAAATTAATTCAAGAAGCCGAAGCAAAAGCAAAAGTTTAATGTTGGATTTCAGATTTACGATTTTAGATTTGCCATACGGATAGTAAAAAAGCAAAGTATTAATCTAAAATCGTAAATCTGAAATCGTAGATTTTTTAAAACTATGGACATATTAATTATCATAATATTTTTATTATTCGGAATAATTTTGTTACTTGCAGAAATATTCTTTTTACCGGGAATTTCGATTGCGGGAATTGCAGGCGTAGCATTTATGCTCGGCGGAATTGTGTACGCTTTTACCGTTGATGCCGTTTATGGATTCTATACAATATTATTCTCGGCGGTTGCGTTGGGATTTTCTATTTGGTATTTTATGAAGTCCAAAACGTTGGATAAAATGTCGCTCCACACCAACATCGACGGAAAAGTAGAAACAGTTGATGAATCGAAAATAAAAATCGGCGACAAAGGCATTACCGTTTCACGCCTTGCGCCTGTGGGAAAAGTAAAAATCAACAGTGAAACCGTAGAGGCAAAATCGTTGTATGATTTCATAGACGAAGACACCGAAGTGGAAGTGATTGCTGTGAATGCTACGAATGTAGAAGTGAAAGTAGTGTGAAAAAAGTGATTGCCAAAAGGGTTGTTATGAATAAAAATCAAATTCAAATTTTTGAGAATAAAAAAGTTCGTTCCGTTTGGGACGAAGAACAGGAGAAATGGTATATTTCTGTTATTGACGTAATAGAAGTTTTAACGGATAGTGAGCGTCCGCGAAAGTATTGGGACGACCTCAAACGCAAACTACGAGCGGAAGGAAGTGAACTGTCCGAAAAAATCGGACAGTTGAAATTACAAGCGCCGGATGGCAAAATGCGCCTCACCGATGTTGCTGATGCAGAGCAACTTTTCCGATTGATACAATCCATTCCTTCGCCTAAGGCAGAGCCGTTTAAACTGTGGTTGGCAGAAATTGCTCGCGAGCGATTGGCAGAAATTGACGATCCGGAACAAGGCATCGAACGCTTAATGGAATATTACCACCGAAAAGGATATTCGGAAAGTTGGATTAACCAACGTTTGAAATCTATTGAAGTACGCAAAGAATTGACCGATGAATGGGAAAGGCGCGGTGTAAAAAAAGGACAGGAATATGCTGTACTTACAGATATTATCACACAAAGCTGGTCGGGAATGACGACCAAACAATACAAACAGCACAAAGGCTTGAAAACCGAAAGCCTGCGCGATAATATGACTAATTTGGAACTGGTGTTGAATATGCTTGCCGAAGCATCAACAACCGAAATCTCGAAAGAGAAAAATCCGCGTACACTTGCCGAGAACGCCAAAGTAGCCAAGCAAGGCGGTTCGGTTGCTGCTGCTGCTCGACAAAAATTGGAATTGGAATCGGGCAAAAAAGTAGTTTCAAAACTCAATGCCAAAAATCTGAAAGTAATCGAAGGCAATAAATGATTAGATATTTTAAAGAGCATTTAGTTTTTGTAACTTTGCGAAAATAAACTTGAATAATTATTAACAATTAAATTTTTTAAAAATGGACGTTTTAACAATTTTTGGCTTAATAGCCATTGGAGTAGTTTTGTTGCTATTCTTTTATTATGTGCCGTTCCTGTTGTGGATTTCGGCAAAGGTATCGGGCGTAAACATTTCGCTGTTGCAATTATTTTTGATGCGTATTCGTAATGTACCGCCTTCAAGTATCGTAAGAGCGATGATTGAGGCGCACAAAGCGGGACTGAAATCAATTACGCGCGACGAACTCGAAGCGCACTACCTTGCGGGTGGACACATTGAAAGAGTGGTTCACGCGATTGTATCAGCATCAAAAGCAAACATCGATTTGTCGTTTCAAATGGCAACCGCTATTGACTTGGCAGGTCGCGATGTATTTGAAGCTGTACAAATGTCGGTAAACCCAAAAGTAATTGACACGCCACCTGTTTCGGCAGTTGCCAAAGACGGTATTCAGCTCATTGCCAAAGCTCGCGTTACAGTGCGCGCCAGCATCAAACAGTTGGTCGGTGGAGCAGGAGAAGAAACAATACTTGCCCGTGTAGGCGAAGGTATTGTATCGTCTATCGGTTCGTCCGAATCGCACAAAAGCGTGTTGGAAAATCCCGATTCCATTTCTAAACTCGTGCTTCGCAAAGGATTAGATGCAGGAACTGCTTTCGAGATTCTCTCTATCGACATTGCCGATATTGATATAGGTAAAAACATCGGTGCAATCTTGCAAATGGATCAAGCGCAAGCCGATAAAAACATTGCGCAAGCAAAAGCCGAAGAACGTCGCGCGATGGCTGTTGCATTGGAACAAGAAATGAAAGCCAAAGCACAAGAAGCTCGTGCCAAAGTAATCGCAGCCGAAGCCGAAGTGCCAAAAGCGATGGCAGAAGCATTCCGCAACGGAAATTTGGGTATTATGGATTATTACAAAATGAAAAATATCCAAGCTGATACCGATATGCGCGACCATATTGCCAGACCGTCGGCAGGCACTAAACCAACGAAATAATAAAAAAGAACGCAAATTACGCAAATTTCCGCAAAATATTATATTGCTTATAATCGATAAGATATAAAATTGATTTGGTTTTTAATTTGCGAAAATTTGTGTAATTTGCGTTCAAAAATAAAATCTAAAATCGTGAACTATGAAACCAATAGCCGATTCAGAATTAATTATAAATGCCGATGGAAGCATTTTTCATCTACATTTGCGTCCCGAACAGCTGGCAGATAATATCATACTCGTTGGCGATCCGGGCAGAGTGAGTTTTGTCGCTTCTTTTTTCGACGAAAAAGAATGTGAAGTAGAAAACCGCGAATTTCGCACCATCACAGGAATGTACAAAGGGAAACGTATTTCCGTAGTTTCCACAGGAATAGGTTGCGATAACTGCGATATTGTGGTGAACGAACTCGATGCGTTGGCAAATATTGATTTTGCCACGCGAGAAATAAAATCGTCGATAAAATCGCTGAACCTTGTGCGCATCGGCACATCGGGCGGATTGCAACCCGAATGCGGATTGGGCAGTTTTGTGGTGTCCGAAAAGTCGATGGGTTTTGACGGCTTACTACCTTTTTATGCCGATTGGGAAAATTATTGCGACATAGATTTTTCGGCGGAATTTATCAAACAAACCGATTTTTCGACGATGCACGCTTTTCCATATGTGGTAAATGCCGATGCCGAATTAGTTGAAAAAATTGCACAAAATGACATGATTCGCGGTGTAACTATTGCTGCTAATGGTTTTTATGGACCGCAAGGGCGCGAACTTCGCCTAAAACTTGCCGACCCGAAATTGAACGAAAAAATCGAAAATTTTTCCTACAATAATTATAAAATTACCAACTTTGAGATGGAAAGTTCAGCCATTGCAGGATTAAGTAAAATCTTGGGACACAAAGCAATGACTGTTTGCTGTATCATTGCTAATCGGTTGGCAAAAGAGGCAAATGTGGATTACGGAAAACAAATAGAAAAATTGATAACAACGGTGTTGGATAGGATTTAATGAAAAAAATCTTCGTGATATAAAATTTGTATTACATTTGCAAAATGTCTAAAAAACAATATGATTCTTCCAAACAAATTACCTGGATAGCTATTTTGCGAGGCATGGCTGTATTATTGGTAATTATTTTTCATTCTACTCTTCCGAGTGCTGATAATGGTATTGTTGGAGATTTTTTTATTGTTTTCGATAAAGTTTTTGCATTTAGAATGCCGTTGTTTTTTTTCATTGCTGGCTTTTTGTTGTTTTATACAAAAATCAGGAAAAATAGCAATTTTCAATCTATATTAAAAGAGCGAATTCCCAGAATATTATATCCTTATGTGTTTATAATATCCGCTCTTTTTTGTGTGAAATTAGTATTAAACGCCTATATAAAAAACCCGATTGATATTTCAATAATTGGTTTCCTTACTTATTTTATTTATCCTCAAACTATTTGGATTACGTTGTGGTTTCTAGGTGTTATATTAATTTATTTTCTTTTATATCCGATATTGAAAATCAGTTTAAAGAACACTTTCGGAATTGTTTTCACATTGCTTTCCGCATTTTGTCTGTCTCTCTTTTTTCCAAAAGGTGTTGAGGTACTTAATTTATCTACGGTTTTTCGTTATTTTGTTTACTTTTATGTTGGAATTCTCTTTGCCAAATTCGATGTAGTTTCTTTTCTCAAAAAACATACGAGTTTATTTTTGTGCGCAGCATTGCCTTTATTCATAGCTGCAAATTTGTTTATCATATCCGAAACGTTCAATATCTCCGATAAATTTAATATGTTCAAAATAATAAAATCGTTTTCAGGAATCATTCTTTCCATTTATTTTGCATTATTTTGTTCTCGGAAAATTCCTGCGCTTTTTTCTAGCTTTCGACAATATTATTATCAAATATATTTATTCGGCACTTTTTTTCAGGCGGCAATATTGGAGCTTTATTTACGATGCTCTAATCAAACAGTATTGATATTACTTTCTGTTGTAAATGTATTGGCAGCGCTTTATCTTACTGTTTTTATGAGTAAATTGATAGAAAAAATTAATTGGAAACCTTTGCTTAGAATAACAGGTTTTTGAGTTGGATAGGATTTAAAATAAGAAAAAGTTCTGAAACAATGGTTTCGGAACTCTTTTTTGCAGTCATAAAAGAGTGCGTTAATGATTCAATAATTATACATATTTACGAATCAGTTTCCAAATAGCTCTGCAAAGAAGATTAATACACAACATAATTTTTCCCTTTCTTTTAAATTATGATGCAAAGATATGTTATAAAACATAAATTACAAAGAAAAAATATGTCGTACAACATATTTTTAATATATTTTAACAAAAACACTTCTCTCAATATAACAAAATGAAAGAAACTAACACAATCTGCGCCATTTCAACTCCTGCTGGCGTTGGTGGAATTGCCGTAATCCGCGTTTCGGGAAAAAACGCTTTTGAAATTTGCGATAATATTTTTGTTTCGCAAAGCGGAAAAAAACTGTCCGAAACAGAGGCGAATAAGACGGTTTTTGGCAAAATCGTTGTAGAGACGCATTGCAATGCGTCTCTACATGTCATTGATGAAGTTTTAGTCAGCGTTTTCCGCGCTCCTCATTCATTTACAGGAGAAAATACAGTAGAAATTTCCTGTCATGGCTCACTTTACATTCAGCAAGAAATATTGCAATTATTATTAGAAAACGGCGCAACATTGGCACAAGCCGGCGAATTTACCCAACGTGCCTTTTTGAACGGAAAAATGGATTTATCTCAAGCCGAAGCCGTTGCTGATCTTATTGCATCAACTTCTGCTTCTGCTCACCAAATGGCGCTCAACCAAATGCGCGGAGGATTTTCCGATGAATTAACACAACTGAGAACGCAACTACTCAATTTTGTTTCGCTTGTAGAGCTGGAGCTCGATTTTAACGAAGAAGACGTAGAATTTGCTGACCGCGAGCAATTAACAACGCTGGCTGTCAACATAAAACAAATCATCTCCAAACTTGCCGATTCGTTTAGCGTAGGCAATGTGTTGAAAAACGGTATTACTGTCGCCATTGTCGGAGAAACAAATGTAGGAAAATCAACCTTGCTGAACGTACTGCTAAACGAAGAAAAAGCCATTGTTTCGGATATTCACGGCACTACGCGCGATGTAATCGAAGATACGGTAAACATCAACGGGCTGATGTTTCGTTTTATTGATACCGCCGGAATTCGCGACACAACGGATACGATTGAAAATCTCGGCATCAAAAAAACATTTAAAAAGATGCGCGAAGCTTCCATCATTCTTTGGTTGATTGACAGTACGCAGCTCGACGGTCGTGCCGAATGGATAACGCAGCAAGTAGTAAAATACGCCAAAAATAAAAAAATAGTCCTCGTTTTCAACAAGATAGATAAAATCGGAAAGGAAGAGAACGAAGACCTCAAAAGTTTGTTTAACGATATTGATGTTGAAAAAATATTCCTTTCCGCTAAAAAGAAAATAGCTGTCGAAAAGTTGAAAAAGGCTTTGGTTGAAAGTTCAAAAATACCCGAAATCAGTAATAATGATGTTATCGTTACCAATGTGCGCCACTACGAAGCATTGAAAAGAGCATTAAAGGCAATAGAAAGAGTTGTTGAAGGACTGAATACAGGCATTTCGGGCGACTTCCTCAGTCAAGATATTCGCGAATGTATGCATTATTTGGGAGAAATTACGGGAGAAATTTCTACGGATGAGGTGTTGGGAAATATTTTTGAGAAGTTTTGTATAGGAAAGTAATCCTTAAAAATAGACTATCTCGTCAACTTTGTTGCGAGGTAGTTTAATAGAACAGCAGGCAATCTCTAATAGTTACCGAAAAAATGAAAAAGGCGAGAATTACTTCCCGCCTTAAATGTTTTCACAACGGAATAATCCTTATTGTGAATTCCTACAAATTGTGCTACAAAGGTAATGAAATAATTTAGTATTCAAAATATTGCAAAACATTTTTTTGTTTTTTATATTTACCGAAAATAAATTTGGTTAGACTATGAAACGAATATTAGGTTTAGATTTAGGAACAAATTCCATTGGTTGGGCATTAATCGAAAACGATTTTGATACTAAACAAGGAAAGATACTTGGACTTGGAAGTAGGATTATTCCGATGAGTCAAGATGTTTTAGGGAATTTTGATGTCGGAAATTCGGTTTCTCAAACGGCAGAACGTACAGGTTTTCGAGGAACAAGAAGACTGCGAGAAAGAAATTTACTTCGCCGAGAACGCTTGCACCGTGTATTAAATGTGCTTGGATTTTTGCCCGAGCATTATGCTAATCAGACTGATTTTGAAAAACGATTGGGAAAATTTCTTGATGAAAAAGAACCAAAAATTGCTTGGAAGGAAGTGTGGAATGAACAAAAGAATGAAAGTGAATTTGTCTTTATTTTCCAAGATTCGTTCAACGAAATGGTTAATGATTTTAACGCAAATGGTCTTGAAATAAGAATTCCTTATGATTGGACAATTTATTATCTGCGCAAGAAAGCCTTGCAACGGAAAATAGAAAAAGAAGAATTAGCTTGGATAATATTGAATTTTAATCAAAAACGCGGATATTATCAGTTACGTGGAGAAGAGGAAGAAGAAAATCCAAACAAATTGGTAGAATTTCATTCGCTAAAAATTGTTGATGTTGTGGCTGACGAAAAGCCTAACAGTAAAGGCGATATTTGGTATTCGCTGCATTTAGAAAATGGTTGGATTTATCGGCGGTCGAGCAAAACGCCTTTGTTTGATTGGAAAGACAAAGTGCGCGATTTCATTGTAACAACCGATTTGAACGATGACGGAACAGTAAAAACGGATAAAGAAGGCAACGAAAAACGTTCTTTTCGTGCACCGAGCGAAGATGATTGGACGTTGATAAAAAAGAAAACAGAAGCAGATATAGATAAATCTCAAAAAACTGTCGGCACTTATATTTACGAAGAATTACTGAAAAATCCGACACAAAAGATTCGCGGAAAATTGGTACAAACTATTGAGCGAAAATTTTACAAAGAAGAATTAATTGCCATTCTGAAAAAACAAATTGAATTGCAACCTGAACTGTTCACAGAAGATTTATACAACGATTGTGTACGCGAATTGTATCGCAACAACGAAGCGCATCAAACTACATTGAGCAAACGTAATTGTTTTGTTCATTTACTTGTGAATGATATTATTTTCTATCAACGACCTTTGAGAAGTCAGAAATCGTCAATCGGAAATTGCACATTGGAATATCGAAAACACAAAGACAAAGATGGAAACGAAGTTACAGAATATCTAAAAGCCATTCCAAAATCCAATCCTTTATATCAAGAATTTCGTTTGTGGCAATGGTTTTTCAATCTGAAAATATACAAAAAAGATGATGATACTGATGTAACAGAGCAGCTTATAACAAATGTTACCGATAAAGAAAATCTGTTTGATTTTCTGAACAATCGAAAAGAAATTGACCAAAAAGCGTTGCTGAAATATTTTAAACTAACGGAAAAAACACATCGTTGGAATTATGTGGAAGACAAAAAATATCCTTGCAACGAAACCAAAACGATGATTTCAACAAGAATTGAAAAAGTTGAAAATGTTTCCGCTGATTTTCTAACATCCGAAATCGAACAAAAACTTTGGCACATCATTTATTCTGTTACGGATAAAAACGAATTTGAAAAAGCATTAAAAACCTTTGCCAATAAATATAATTTAGATGTAGTTTCTTTTGTCGAAAATTTTAAAAAGTTTCCGCCTTTCAAAAGCGAATACGGTTCATTTTCCGAGAAAGCAATTAAAAAATTATTGCCGTTGATGCGTTTGGGGAAATATTGGAATTGGGAAATAATTGATGCAAAAACCCAAGACAGAATTGAAAAAATTATTACAGGCGAATACGATGCAGAAATAAAAAATAGAGTTCGAGAAAAAGCAATTAATTTGACTTCTGAAAATGATTTTCAAGGATTACAATTGTGGCTGGCACAATATATTGTTTACGACCGCCATTCGGAAGCAAGCATTACAGGCAAATGGAAAACTGTTGCTGATTTGGAGAAATATTTGGAAGAATTTAAACAACATTCTTTACGAAATCCTATTGTAGAACAAGTAATTACGGAAACATTGCGTGTAGTGCGTGATATTTGGAAAAAGCATGGAAATTTTTCGGAAATTCATATCGAACTCGGTCGTGAAATGAAAAATACGGCAGATGAACGCAAGCGGCTTACCAATATTGTTACGGAAAATGAAAACACCAATCTTCGCATTAAAGCGTTGATAATGGAATTGAAGGAAAGTACTGATGTAGAAAATGTTCGTCCGTATTCGCCTATTCAACAGGAGATTTTGAAGATTTATGAAGAAGGTGTCATAAATTCAAATATCGAAATTCCCGAAGATATTTTAAAAATCAGCAAAACTGCGCAGCCTTCTAAATCGGAACTTCAACGTTATAAACTGTGGCTTGAACAAAAATATCGTTCGCCTTATACAGGGCAAATGATTCCGCTTGGGAAGTTATTTTCCGAGGAATATCAAATTGAACATATTATTCCAAAAGCTCGCTATTTTGACGATAGTTTGAGTAACAAAGTAATTTGTGAAGCAGCTATAAATCAACTGAAAGACAAATGTCTTGGATTTGAATTTATCAAAAAATTTCACGGTCAAATAGTTGATTTAGGTTTTGGAAAATCTGTAAAAATATTTGAAGAAACTGCTTATCAAGATTTTGTAAAAGAACATTATTCCAAAAACCGTGCAAAGCGCAACAGACTTTTGTTGGAAGACATTCCCGAAAAAATGATTGAGCGGCAAATGAACGACACACGCTATATAAGCAAATTTATTTCACAATTATTGTCCAATATTGTTCGCGCCGACAAAGATGATGATGGTGTAAACTCTAAAAATGTACTGCCTGGAAATGGAAAAATTACCACCACTTTAAAACAAGATTGGGGTTTGAACGATGTTTGGAACGACTTAATTTTGCCACGCTTTGAGCGAATGAATACGCTAACAAACTCAAATGTGTTTACAGCGTGGAATGAGCAATATCAAAAATTTCTTCCGACAGTTCCATTGGAATTGTCAAAAGGATTTCAAAAGAAGCGTATTGACCACCGCCACCACGCCATGGACGCTTTGGTAATTGCGTGTGCCACACACGACCACATAAATTTGTTGAACAATCAATCTGCAAAATCGGAAACTTCGAGATACGATTTGCAAAACAAATTGCGTAATAAAGAAAAAAATGAAACAATCGGAAAAGATATTTTCAAGGAGTTTAAAAAGCCTTGGAATAATTTTATAGTTGATGCTCGAAATGAATTGGAAAAAATCGTCATCAGTTTCAAACAAAATTTGCGAGTAATCAACAAAACAACAAATAAATATCAAGCTTATGAAAACGGTAAAAAAGTATTAAAGTCGCAAGCAAAAGGTGATAGTTGGGCAATACGGAAACCATTGCATAAAGATACTATTTTTGCCAAAGTTTCGCTTCGCAAAATTAAAAAAATACGTTTGAGTGAAGCATTGAAAGATTGGAAAATGATTGTAGATAAGGAATTGAAACAAGAAATAAAACGACTTATCACAATGTACGGTAACGAATTTAAAATTGATGTTATCAATAAATATTTCAAAGACCAAAAATATTTATTCAACGAAGTAGATATTTCCAAAGTCGAAATTTACTATTTTGAAACAGAAAATGCGGCGGTTAGAAAGTCGTTGGACATTTCGTTTACGGAAAAAAAAATCAACGAATCCATTACCGATAGCGGCATACAGAAAATACTTATCAATCATTTGTGGACAAAAGAAAATAACCCTGAATTAGCCTTTTCGCCCGAAGGAATTGAAGAAATGAATAAAAATATTATTCAGTTGAATGATGGAAGATTTCATCAGCCCATTTACAAAGTACGTGTTTATGAGACGATTGGTAATAAATTTCAAGTAGGAACTACCGGCAATAAGAAAAGCAAATACGTTGAAGCTGCAAAAGGGACAAATTTATTTTTTGCCATTTATGCGGACGAAAACGGCAATCGCACATACGAAACTATTCCTTTGAACATTGTTATAGAGCGATTAAAACAGGGATTAAATGCTGTTCCCGAAAAAAATGAAAAAGAATATAATTTGCTATTTCATTTATCGCCAAATGATTTGGTATATGTGCCAACGGAAGAGGAAAGAGAAAATATTCGTGTAATAGATTGGGAAAATTTGGATAAAGAGCAGTTGAAGAGAATTTATAAAGTGGTAAGTTGTACTGGTTCGGAGTGTCATTTTGTTCCTCAAGAAGTTGCAAATTCGATAGTAAATAAAGTTGAATTTTCTCCTTTAAACAAAATAGGGAGAAGCCTTACAGGAGAAATGATTAAAGATGTTTGTGTAAAATTGAAGATAACTCGTTTGGGAAAAATGGAAAAGTGCCTGTGATTGTAAATTCATAGGAATGAAGTTGTTTTAATGAAAAAATAAAACACAAATTTTGTAAGGAATTCACAACCAACTCCACTATTATAATAACTTACAGTGAATCTAATTCACAACAGGCACTTTTTTTGTCTTTTCCTAATGAGAGATAAACAAAATCAAACGAATGCTCTTAATGATAGAACAAGTATTTGTCCAGTCCATTTGTTTAGACATCACAAAAGTAATAAAATTATTAAATAGTGGAGTTGAAAAAGAAGCGTATTTAACACACATTAATATTTTATTATTATTTTTTACGTAAATAATAAATTTATGATTAAGAAAACTCTCTATTTCGGCAATCCCGCTTACCTCAGTTTACGCAACGAGCAGATAGTTATCAAACTACCTGAGGTAGAAAAGAATGATTCATTGCCCGAATCGTTCAAGCGAAATAGTGAAAAAACGTTGCCGATAGAGGATTTAGGTGTGGTGGTACTTGACCATAAACAAATTACCATAACACATGGATTAATTGAAAAATTACTCGACAATAATGCCGCCATTATAACTTGCTGTAACCGAAGAATGCCCGTTGGGCTGATGCTTCCGCTGTGCGGGAATACAACTCAAAACGAACGTTTTAGAGAACAGCTTTCGGCAAGTGAGCCACTTAAGAAACAACTTTGGCAACAAACTATCAAGGCAAAAATAACCAATCAAGCAGAAGTGTTGAACCGTTACCGCTCGTGCAACATAAGAAATATGATGCACTGGGCAAACGAAGTGCGAAGCGGCGATCCTGACAATTTTGAAGCTCGTGCGGCAGCTTATTATTGGAGCCAAGCCTTTCCGCAAATCGAGAGTTTTACACGAGATAGAGAAGGAGTTGTTCCCAATAATCTACTTAATTATGGATATGCCATTCTTCGAGCTGTTGTGGCACGAGCGTTGGTAAGCAGTGGATTATTGCCAACGTTGGGCATTCATCATCACAATCGTTACAATGCTTACTGCTTGGCAGATGATATTATGGAGCCTTACCGACCATTTGTTGATCAAGTTGTGTTTGATATGGCTGACAGAGGAAATATTCCCGAAGAATTGACCATTGATCACAAAGCCGAATTGTTGCGTATTTCCGATGTAGATGTAATGATTAATGGCAGAATGAGTCCGCTGATGCTGGCAGTGGCACAAACAACGGCTTCGCTATATCAATGTTTCAATGGAAGCACGCGAAAAATAAAATATCCGGAATTGCCATAAAATAAAAACAGGCTTACGATATGGAATTATCTTCACGCCTAAATCAATATCGAGTTATGTGGGTGTTAGTGTTTTTCGATTTGCCTACGGAGACGAAAAAAGATAGAAAAACAGCCTCCGATTTTCGTAAAAAACTGATTAATGACGGTTTTACGATGTTCCAGTTTTCTATCTACTTGCGCCATTGTCCCAGTACCGAAAATGCCGAAGTACATATTAAACGAGTCAAAAATGCCTTGCCCGAACGAGGTTATGTCGGAATTCTTTGTGTAACGGATAAGCAATTTGGTAATATGGATATTTTTTATGGTACAAAGGAAGAAGAAAAACAAGTCGGCTGGCAGCAGTTGGAATTGTTTTAGAAACAAAAAATCCCGACTTTCATCGGGATTTTTCAATTGAAAACAGACATTTTTTAGGATTCTAATTTTTGAATTATTTTATTGAAAACCAATGACTTGTTTAATGGTGCACTGTTTTCAATACTTCAAAGATACAATTTGTAAGGAATTCACAACATCTGATGAGTCGCAATCCAGCCCTCGGCAACTGTTTTCAATACTTCAAAGATACAATTTGTAAGGAATTCACAACAATGGCGCGTGTACGCCTTACGCACTCAAAACTGTTTTCAATACTTCAAAGATACAATTTGTAAGGAATTCACAACGCTTTCACAATGATGGTATTGCGCGAATTAACTGTTTTCAATACTTCAAAGATACAATTTGTAAGGAATTCACAACTCATTGTCAAACCATATTTTTGTTGTTCGTACTGTTTTCAATACTTCAAAGATACAATTTGTAAGGAATTCACAACGAGGGTTATTGCGGACAATATGCGGACAATACTGTTTTCAATACTTCAAAGATACAATTTGTAAGGAATTCACAACCAACTTCGCGCTTTATCCGTATCCTCGGGAACTGTTTTCAATACTTCAAAGATACAATTTGTAAGGAATTCACAACGCCAAAGCAAACACCATCGG
>Ga0082212_10003495_pt1 | contig 22250 bp, 13 predicted proteins | sample TergutNt197P3_FD_71548 | JGI IMG/M metagenome (GOLD analysis project Ga0082212, IMG submission 71548) | Neocapritermes taracua P3 segment gut microbial communities from Petit-Saut dam, French Guiana - Nt197 P3 | ecosystem: Host-associated > Arthropoda: Insects > Digestive system > Gut ...
TTAATAAATTTTACATATGATTATATATTTTATTTATAAAAAAATTTATATAAAATTTAATAAATTTTACATATGATTATATATTTTATTTATAAAAAAATTTATATAATGTTAATATAAATTTAATAGAATTTATATACGATTTATATAACATTTCAAATAGTTGACAAATTCAATAATACAATTTAATAATACATAAATTTAAAATCAAAAAGCAATAACTCCAAAAATCATTTTTTCTTAAATTTTTTGAAATGTCTTTCTAAAATAGCTTCAGAATTATCTACATCATTATCTGCTTTTTTATATTGTATATCATTTTTCATATTTTGATTATCATATTGTTGATTATTATATTTATGAACATTCTGTTGGTTATAATTTTGATGGTAATCTTGTTTATAATTTTGATTAGGATTATGATTTTTATTATTATTTTCTTGATAAAATTGAGAATCATTTTGTTGGTTATGATTAAAATTATTTGGAAGGGTATTTCTAGAATCATTTTGTTGATGAATGGTGTTTTGAGGGTTAATATTCTGTTGGTTGGTGTTTTGATTGTATTGGTTATTAAGATTTTGATTGGTATTTTGATAGGGTTCTTGTTTGTATGAATTACTATTCTGAATATTATATTCCTTCTGATTAGGAGAATTATTATTTTGGTGAATATTATTGTCAATATTATCTAGATTTAAGTTTTGATTGTAATCTAAATTAAGATTCTTGTTTTGTTTTATATTTTGATTATTAAAATCATTTGAATATTGATTATGAAAATCAGAACCCATATCCATTTTATCATTATTATACGTAGTATTGTCCATATTATTGTTATTAGTATTATTGTCATTATCAATGTTATTGAGATTATTTTTATTGTCTCGATAATTATTATTTTCATTATTATTCACAAATTTAAGGCCCTTATCGAAATTATTCATAGCTTGTTTCATTGTATAATTAAAGTAGTCACTTTCATCAGCATAATCATCAATATCTATTATATCATCAGCAATATCATTTATATTATATGGTGATTGATTATTATAGCTATTTTGATTAGAATCATTTGTATAATTTAAATTATCATAATCAAGATTATGAAAATTTTTATCACCCTTATTAAAAGAAGGATATTTCCCATCATCAATATTAGGAGGAATATTATCTTTAATATCAATAGAATGAACCTCATAATCTAAATTATTTATATTATCATATTCATTATTTTCAAAATCTTCTCCTAAAAATGTTGAAGAATTTTGATATTCCTCAGGATTCTCAACATAATTACTTACATCATGACCATTATCATTTTTAAGAAGTGAAAAATTGATATCATGGATAGAATCATGATTAGGTTTTGGTTCTTCATTAATTTCATTAGGATGCATATATTTATTCTTTATATTAGAATTAGAGTTTCTATTAATAGTATCATCATATCCAAAAGTCTCCTCATTATTATATTGCTTATTAGTATTTTGATAGTTTTCATTGTAATAATCATTACCATTATAATTATTATAATTACTATTATCATAAGGGTTATCATAATTATTGTAAAAATCATTATTAGGAATATTATTTTGATTATTATAATTATTGTTTAAATTATTGTTGTAATTATTATAGTTTTCAGAATTATTATAATTATTTTGACTACCATAGTGATTATAAGCATCCTGTGGATTTTGAATATTATTAAAATTAGAACCCTCGACAAAATTTTGATTTTGTGGTATATCTTGATTGTGATAATATGAATATGATTTATTTATTTCCTCAAAAATAGTTTCTTCAACATCTCGAGGATTATTAATATTTTTAAGTTCTAAGCTAGACTTATCATAAGCACTATAAACTGTAACTGTTCCAACAGAAACAATTTTACCTAGTAATCCTTGAGATACAAGCAAATCTTGAATTTTTGAATAGGGCATATAAATTGTTTTTTGAAATATAACTCCATATTTATAAGTTATTCTATAATTAGAAATAACATATTCTTTAGCTGTCCACGATACTAATATCTGAATAATCCAAACAATGATTAAAATTGTTAAAAAGAAAGTAGTGAGTGTAACAATTTGTGTCAATGGCAAATTAAGAACACTAACTAAATGAACTTGCATTCGACTTACATAATCAATTGCAACTGGAGCAACATAAGCTATTGCTCCTAAAAGAATAAATAAAACAAATACCTTTTTGCTGCTAAGAAAAAAATTTGGTTTTCCTTTAAGAATTATTTTTTCATTATTTATTTTTTCATCGCCTCTATTAAACATCATATTATATATTGCATTATCTTTTAAATAAGTTTTTTGTAAAAATATAAACATTATCAATAAAATCAAATCATATTAATATATTAGCAAGAAATATAATTTAATATAATTAATAAAAAAATAATTAAAACATAAATTAATAAAAAAATTAATAAATTCAATATATAGTATATTACTTAAAGTTTACAACACTTTATATACAAATAACAGTTGCAAATATTTGGTAATTAGCTATATACTAGAGACCTAGGCAAAACTCCTTTTTTAAGAAAAAAATTTTCTTTTTATTTCTTAAACAAAGGATTTTAGGATAGTTTTGACTAAGAAATTTAGACTTTACATTCCTCTCAGAATAAAATAAAAAAAACAAAAGAAAAAAGATAAGTTAAAAATAACAAAAAAAGAGGATTATTTATTTTTTGTTCCTTTAATTAAATTCTTTTTTCCAGATATTGTCATTTCATGGTTTTTCTTTTTAGTTAAAGTGTTACTAATAATCTTGTTTCCTGTTCCTTTTAACCAAATACCATGACATGCATTTTTAAATAATTTGTTTTTTGAAACAGTATTTTTGTTTCCTCTTAACTCAATTCCATGAATTTTATGTTTATCTGCCCTATTTCCTAAAACAGAATTCAAATTCCCTTTAACATAAATCCCAGTAATTTTTGAATTAACCTTACTAAATTTTACTTTATTCTTACTACCCACCAAATGTATACCATACTTTTTACTCTTAACAGTATTTTTCAAAAGAACATTATTACTTCCAACAACCCTTATTCCATGACTACCTCCAGAATTCACCACATTAGAGGCCAATATATTATAAGCTCCTTTAACAAGAACACCAACAGAACTAGCAATTAATCTATTTTTAGATATTAGATTACGACTACCATCTAAATAAATACCATTTTTACCATTAGTCAAACTATTAGAAAATGCAACATTATAGTTTCCATACAACATTATTCCATAATTTCTAACAAAATTAATATTATTATACATAATGATATTTTCTCTTCCATCAACTATAATCCCATTAGTAGAATTAATTATAGTATTATTACTAATGGTATTTTTGCCTCCTTCAATATTAATTCCCTCATGAACATTATTAACTAATGTATTTTTTATAAAACTATTATTATCTCCAAAAATTGATGATATCCCAGATATTTTATTGCTACGTATATTATTATTGTTGATTTTACAGTTTTCAGAATAAATCATATCAATACCATAAGCAGAATTACTCTCAATATTATTAGTATCAATAACAACTTTACTAGAAGAATCAACAGAAACTCCATTTTCTCTATTGTTTTTCACATTATTATTAATAACATTAATATTTTCAGAAGAATCAACAGAAATCCCATTAACATTTTTAGAAACATTATTACTTTTAACATCAACATTATTTGAATAAACAACAGCAATTCCATCTTCACCACTATTTTCAACAACATTACCCGTTACATTAGTTTTAGAAGGACCATCAATTTTAATACCATTACCACCATTATTTTTAACAACATTACCTTTCACATTAACATTAGAAGAACTCTCATAAGAATCAACTTTAATTCCATCTCCACCATTACCAGTAACATTATTATTCAAAACATTAACATTACTTGACTCAGAAACACAAATACCATCATCACCACCAGATTTAACATTATTACCACTAACATTAACATTATTAGTCAAAAAAACATTAACAGAATCCCCAGCATTACCACTAAGATTATTCCCAGTTATATTAACATTACGAGAAGAATCAACATTAATACCAGAATCAAAATTATTATTAATAGTATTATTAGCTATAACAACACCACCACCAGAATCTACACTAATAGCCCGACTATTACCAGAAATATTACTATTAAAAACACCCACATTATTAGCATTAGAAAAATATATAGCATTATTATAACCAGTCATAGTAAGACCAGTAATATTAACACCACTAGCAGTTATATCAAAACCACCACCATAACACTCACCATTATCAAAACCACTAAGAACAACACCAACATCACAAGTAATATTAATCGCCCTATTAATACTCAACATAATATTATTATACAAACTACCAGAATCAGAAGAAAAACGCAACTCAGTAATACTCACATTAGTATCCAACATATCCTGAATCACCCAACTCTCCAAAGTCGAATTAACACTATACGTACCAGCACTAACCGAAGATAATGAAACCAAAACTGCCAACACAAACATTATTACAACAAATTTTCTTCGAAATATCATCAATAATCACCAATATTTATAAATCATTAGTTATTTAATTTTTATACTATTTTTAATTAGATTAAAATAATCATCAATATCTCCAATGTTTTCATAATTAAATGCTAAGATGTATAATTTATCATTAGCTATAAAAGTTAGGATTCTTGAATGAAATCCTCCATCTTTATTAATATCAAATCCAATATCATAAGCTTTAACACCATCAACATTAGTAACATTCTTATATATCAATTTCACATCAAGCCCCTTAGATGGTATAAGAACATTATTAACCATATTATCAATAGAATAACCATCATCACTAGAAATATTCATATAAAGAGCAATATTATCTCCTTCAAGAACTAAAGAAAAATCACTATCATTTCCATGCACCCAATCACTAGGATATTCAAAAGAAACATTACTATCACTAAAAACAGTGGTATTGACCATGTCATCATTACCAAACATCCCAACAGTAAACAAACCAATAAAAACAAGCATAACAATAACAATAAACCCTACAACTATTTTAATGCTATCACTAATGCCAGATTCAGATTTAACTTTAGAAGAAACATTCATATCCCCATAATTTTTACTTTTAATACTATCATCATGACTAGAATTATTTTCTAAATTTTCAGTTCTTTTTTCAAAATCCATATTATTATATTCTTTAAGTGGAAATCCTGGCTTTTCAGCAGTTTTTTCAATCAAATCATAATGAACCTCAGAGAGATTATCTACTTCATCATCTGCAATAATATTTTTATCAGTACTATGTTCAGATTTTTTATCTGCTTTTCTAAAATCAACAATTTTTCTATAAGTATAACCACATATAAGAAAAATTAACATCATTACAACAAATCTAATAATAAGATTATTTCCAAGACTCTGAAGATTAAAAGTATTTAAAATAAAACCTAATAAAAAAATCAGAGCAATGAAAACTAAAACTGTAGCAATAAAAGCAATTACACGTCTAAACAATAAAAACACCACCAAAAAAATCATTCTTCATAATCAGTTAAAGGAATTAAAGGTCTGAGATCTGACATTAAAATCTTAAAAGTAGTTAAAAACCCACTAACAACATCATCACAAGTAATAACATCCCGATTATATTTCAAAGCATTGCAACCCATCAAATAAATAGTCCCATGAATCAAAGTTCTACCAAAAACAGAAGGTAAAGAAAATTCAGCAGCAATAGATGTATCAATATCATATATATAATCTTTCAGTTTACTGGTTCTTTTATTTTCAAATTTTATATTTTTTAATTTTTTGAAGAAAGAAATATTGAATTCGTGAGGAACTTCATCTTTATCAAAATCTTCAACAAAAAAAGTAACTCTTTCACCAATATTTCCTAAAATAATACCTTTATTCTCAGCAACAGTCAAACAATGTCCAGTACTATAAACATAGCTATACCCAATAATAGCATGAATACCTAATAATTGGTTAAAATTAATGATTTTTGTTAAAGGAGGAAGATAAAAAGGAAGAACTTGCCCTAAACCTTCTTTCGCAACTTTGAATTTTGAAATTTTATTTAAATCAATTATCCAATCATTATCAGAAGCAGCTAAATTATCGCTACTACGACATTGAATTTTGGATAGTTCTTTAAAAAAAATATCATTTCTAAATCCTTTCATAATGTTGATTATTTCATCAATCCTATTAACATCACTATAATCATCTAATTTAGAAATACTTTTATTAAAAATATCATCCCAAGTATCAAACAAACCCATATAAAAAAACTCCATAATTCAATCAATTTCACTAACAAATATATAATATTTAAATATTATTCAAACCCACAAAATCAATTCTAAGTATTAGCAAATTTATTTATCCTCTGCTTTTTAGTAAATTTATCATATTCTTTTTTTACATAATTCCGTCAATTGTAATATCACAAATACTTTTTCTTCAAATAGTTAATTACTTTTTTTCCATTTGTAGTTTTATTAAGTGCATTATAAATTTTTGTTTCCACAATATTATCACCTTTAAAATTTATAATAGGTTTTTTATCCGGAAGTTTGCGCAAATTATTAGCATTTGTTATGATTTTATTAACATTACTAGGTAAAGAAACTAATCCTGACAATTTCATAAATTTATTGTAAGCTTCAACAGATTTATTTTTAGCTGAAATAAAGAATTTACCTACTGATGTATCTGCAAGTTTTTTAACAATAGGTAAATTCTTAAATTTAGTAACAACACCAGATTTACCAAAAAGAAATTTTCCTGTGTACGCAACTAATTTATTTGGCGAAGCTAATACCTCAAAAATATCTAAAACTTTGTTTAAATTCTTATTAATGAAACTGCCTACTTTTGATAAAGCTTGGCCAATTTTTGACTGTGCTATTTTTTTGAATAATAATGATACTTTTGGTACTAGTTTTGCTAATTTTGGACTTATTTTTAAAATTCCCTTACTTAGACGGGTTCCAACTGCTCCACCAGGTATGAAACTAACAATAGCAAAAACTATGGTTAATGGAGTTATAGCACCCCCTTCGGTTCCTAAAAAGAAATCTATTCCATCTTGTAAAATTTTTCCTCCAGGTAATTTTCCAATTTCATCAAAATATGGAAATTTAGCATTAGGATGAATAGGACTATTTAACCATTTCCAAACATCAAAACCAGTCCCCTTCTTATTAATGTTAGAATTCTTATAAAACTGAGACAATATTTTATTTGATGTTTTTAAAAAACTAGTGGCAAAATATTTTGAAAATTTTTTACTATCAGAACTATAACCTTTTTTTCCATAAAGCATAAAATAATTCTTATATAATAATTGAGAATCAATTTGAGCTCTTAATGAATAAACACCATTTTTACTAATACTAAAAGAAGTTTTTTCTCCAATATTTTTTGAAACAATATGGTTTTTACCAAAAAGCTTATTATCACCATTATAAAATGAGGAATTTAACTTTAAAGAAGGAATTGATAATTTTAATTTTTTATTCTTATTATCATGAAATTTAACATGAAAATTATGTTTTTTCTTAAGTTCCAACATATTAGGAGCAATTAAATAAGCAACAACATGCTTACTTACTTTAACATTCTTAACTTTTACAATCTTATTTTTTCCCCACCAATTAAAATCTGCATTAACAGAACCTTTTTTAAGATTGAGATTATATTGTTTATTAACTATGTTGTTATGATTGTATTTATTATTTTTTCCATTTAGATGATATATTCCAATGTTATTTGATCTTATAACATTTTGCACTAAACTATTTTTAGAACCATTAACATGAACTCCAATTTTTGAGTTAGATTGAATAAAATTATTATTTAATTGATTGGAAAATCCTCTAATTGCAATACCATTTTTATTTTTATTCATGATATTTTTAGATACCTTGTTATTTGAACCTATAATATGTAAACCATTGTTTTTTCCATTGTATCCTTTATTTTCAGATACTTTATTACTACTTCCTTGAACAATTATATGGGTATCTTTATTATTATCACAATAATTTTTATATACAGTATTGGTATTTCCAAGCATATGTAATCCATGATACCCATTATTACTTAGATTATTGTTTTTATATGTATTTTGTTTTCCTTCAAAATAAATAGTGCAAAATTTCCCTTTAATAGAGTTACTATTAAGTTTATTAGAATTAAATAGGTTCTTATTTCCTATTCCCCTAATTCCATTTTTAACATTATTGTTGATTGTGTTAGAACTTACATTACAACTATTACCTTTTAAATATAAACCCCTTCCATTATTATTAAGGATATTACTTTTAATTATTGCCTTAGTTCCAACAACATAAACACCATCAAGTCCATTGCTATTAACTGTATTTGAAGTAATGTTAGCTGAGTTCCCTGTTAAATAGATACCATAAGCTGTTCCACCACTTATTGAATTACTTTTTATCTGAGCAGTATTTCCTTTAATTAATACTTGAGCATTAACATTATTTTTAAAAACATTATTTAATACTGTTGCACCATTACCAATAATTTCTACTCCACGATACCTATTTGAAAAAATGTTATTGTTTCTGACTTTGGCATTATTTCCATTTATATAAATTGTAGAAAATCCTTTAATTGAGTTTTTAGTAATATTATTTCTTTCAATAACTACAGAAGATCCTTTAACCCAAATAGCATTTCTTTTATTATTTTTAATATCATTAAAGCCAATGTAATTATTATTCCCAACTAAATATATTCCTTGAGCTAAATTACCATCAATAGTATTATTTGAAATATTATTATTACTTCCATCAATACGTATTCCCAAACCATTTGAAACAAAACTATTAAATATTACCCTATTTCCATTACCAACAATATATAAAGCAGTGCCACCATTATTTCTAAACGTATTCCTGTTTATTACAGCATTTCTTAAATCAGTAGCTCTGATGCCATAGCCACTATTACTTGTAAAATTATTATTAAAAATATTAGTACCTACACCAATTAATACTAAACCACTACCCCCATTACTTGTAAAATTAGAATTTTCAATTAAAATAGCATTTGACGCGTAAACTCCACCTGCATTAACTCCACTTGCACGATTTGAAATAAAACTAGAATTTTTAACACTTAATTGACTTATTGCGTATATTGCACCACCATTAACACCCTGGTTACCATTAAAACTACCATTAATAATGTTTAACAGAGTCGAACTTGCACTAGCATATATTGCTCCACCATTAGAAACTGCACGATTATTTGTAAAAATACAATCCTTAATAGTTACCTCAGAGTCTCCTAAAAATATTGCTCCACCATGACTTTCATTAGCATAGTTATTAGTGAAAGTACAATTCTCAACAAGTACATCTGAAACACCAACTCTAACTGCTCCACCACGTGGAGCATGATTATTAATGAAAACACTAGAAATTAACTTCTGCCCCATAGTATTTGTAGCAAAATTAACAGCACCACCAACACTCAAAGCAGTATTCCCTTGAAAAAAACAATCAATTATAGTAGTATAATTTCCATGTGAGTCAATAGCTCCTCCTTCAACCCACTCATCATCACCTATATATCTTCCTTCATTATTAATAAAACTAGAATTAATTATAAAACAATGTTCAGCTTCAGGGAAAATAAAAATAGCTCCACCACTTTCACCATAATTATTTCTAAATGAACAATTTTCAACAATAATCGTGTTATGAGTACGAATAGCTGCTCCAGATGTATTACCACAATCACCGTTTAAAAAATCGATATATCTAAAAGTAACAGTAGAATTCTCATCCACAACAAAAATACGATTCTGATGCCCTGCATTCAAAACAGCTCTTTGAGAATCAGATTGTCCCTCGATAATAAGTCCAGTCTTATTACCCACATGAATCTGATTACCATTAGTTGTATAAGTATTGTTACCTAGTAAAATACGATCATTATTATTTGAAATACTGATAGTGCTGTTTATATCATCAAATGTAGTTCCCGATGTAACAGTGCGATCAATAGCAGAAACAGTTCCAATAAACAATATACTAATTATTAAAAGAAAGAAAGCGATAGCTAAAATTACTTTTAGTTTCAACTTCCCCCCCCATGCATAATTTATTAAGATATTTCATATTATTCCCCAATGTTTTGATTATAAATACAAATAATTTTTGTGTTTAATGATTTAAATGAATGTTCATACAAAAACACTTTTAAAGAGATATTATTCCATAAGAAAATGGAAAGAAAAAAATATTAAATTTTTTTATAACTCTTTATAGCATATTTTATTAAAGATATTTACAATTACTAATACATAATGTAATTATATAATTATAGTTATAAAAAATAATACAATATAAATGTTTCTATTTAATTCTAGTATTGTGAAAATAATAATAAAATGAATATAATTATAATGAAATATCCTTAACAATTAATTAGAAATAAACCTACCTTGACTTTGTTTGAATTATTTTATAATGTTCTAATAAAGAATATGAAAATTTACAAGTAAAACACAATACAAATTTGCATAAACAATAATAAAAAGGTTATAAGTTTATATCTATTGACTATGAAATCCCTATCTAAAAACATAAACCCTAAATAAACAATAACTAGAACTAAATTAGCTACTAAATAAGCAACTGTAAATTTCCAAATATAAAATTCACCCATTTAAGTTATTGATACCTAATTCAATATAACACATTTGGGATAGTATATCTCTTAAAATGTTGAATAATTAATATACTATTTTGACCAACTATTAGAAAGAACCACCAACTATCATGAGCAAAAAAATAATAAAAAAATAAAATAATAAAAAAATTAATTAATTCAATATATACTAAATAAAATAATAAATTCAACACAATTAATATAAATATAATTTTATACCTAAAAAACAATAAGATTAACAATGACTGATATTCCATTATTTAAAAAAAGGATAGATATTGGGGAAACCAAAATAAACCTAATTTCAGATATCAATACCACTAATTTTAAAAGTGAAAGAGAAAACTTAGAAAATTTTATAATCAGCCAAAGAAATCAATTGAAAGAATATATCATAAACAAACCATTATTTGCAAAAACATTAACCCCTTATAGTATCAAAAAATCAGAAAACAAAAACAACCTTCCAAAGATAATTGATTTGATGGTAAAAGGGTCAAAAATAGCTAATGTAGGCCCTACAGCTACTTTAGCCGGGACAATAGCTGAACTTTCCCTAGAATACTTGATTAAAAATGGTTCCAATTATTCAATTATTGATAATGGTGGAGATATAGCCTTTTTAAATAATTATATGAAAAAAAATGTTGTTTTTGGAATTTATGCTGGAACTTCTCCTTTAAGTGGGAAAATAGGTTTTGAATTTAAATTCACGAAAAAAAATCAAAAATTTGGAGTATGTTCATCATCTGCTTCAGTTGGATATTCAATTAGTTATGGAAGATCTGATTGTGTAACTGTAATAGCCAATCAAGCTAGCATAGCTGACGGGTTAGCTACATCAATAGCTAATAATGTTAATGGAAAATTAGATGAAGATGCTGTTGAAAATGGATTACTTGCTGCAGAAGAGTTTAGAGAACATTTTATTGGAACATTAATAATTGTTGGAGAATCAATAGGAACATTAGGTAAACTTCCAAAAATTGTTGAAATATAAAATAGTATATTTTAAAAATATACAATATATTAACATTAATTTAAAAATTTAAAATAATATACAATATAATAACATTAATTTAAAAATAATTATCAAATATACAAAAATAATAGCTAAAAACCATTAAAACACTAACAAAAATTATCAAATATACAAAAATTAGATAAAAACCATTAGACACTAACAAAAATTATCAAATATACAAAAATAATAGATAAAAACCATTAGACACTAACAAAAATTATCAAATATACAAAAATAATAGCTAAAAACCATTAAAACACTAACAAAAATTATCAAATATACAAAAATAATAGATAAAAACCATTAAAACACTAACAAAAATTATCAAATATATAAAAATAATAGATAAAAACCATTAGACACTGGCAAAATTGTAAAATATGAAAAAATAATAAAAATGGCCTCAGTTCGCCCATCATTCATCACTTATCAGAGCTCATAGGGTTCATCATTGGCCAATATTCGAAAAAAAATAAACAGATTAAATAATTAAATAACATAAGCACCAATTTTAAAAAAATCAATGCAACTAAATAAAAAAATTAAACAAGAAAAAGTGAAAAAGTAAAAAAAGTTAATTAATAGTAATCAATTAACCAAACATTACTCCAGCTTCTTTCTTGAATTCTTCATCATGTTCAACACCCATGATTTTATCAACAGCATCCATGAAGTCAGATACGAGAACTTCATCTCTTTCTTCTCTTATTGCAAACATTCCTGCTTCAGTACAAATAGCTTTTAAATCTGCACCAGAAACTCCATCAGTAAGGGTTGCGAGAAAATCAAGGTCTGCTTCTTCAGATAAAGACATTTTTGAGGTGTGAATCCTTAAAATTTCTTTTCTACCAGCTTCATTAGGAATTGGAACCTCTATAAACCTATCAAATCTTCCAGGTCTTAAAAGAGCAGGGTCTAGAATATCTGGCCTATTTGTAGCACCTACTATACCAATATCTCCACGAGATTCAAATCCATCAAGTTCTGCAAGTAGTTGCATCAAAGTACGTTGTACTTCTCTGTCTCCACTAGTAGAACTTTTAAGTCTTTTTGCAGCTACAGCATCAATTTCATCAATGAAAATAATACTTGGAGCTTTTTCTTTAGCTAATTCAAATACTTCCCTTACCATTCTTGCTCCTTCACCAATATATTTTTTAACAAATTCAGAAGCAACAACTTTGATAAATGTTGCATTAGTTTCACTAGCGACAGCTTTAGCAAGTAATGTTTTTCCAGTTCCTGGAGGACCATAAAGAAGGATTCCTTTTGGAGGTTCAATACCAATTTTTCTAAATAATTCTGGTCTTTTAAGAGGAAGTTCGACAGTTTCTTTAACTTCCATTATTTGTTCTTCAAGACCACCAATAGATGAATATTTGACATCAGGCTTTTCCTCAATTTCCATACCAGATACATTTGGATCCTTTTCAGCAGGAAGTACATCGACTACACTAAATGTTTGTTGGTTTAATGCAACTCTTGAACCAGGAATAAGTAAATTTTCATCTAAGAATTTTGAATAATTAATTACAAAATGAGGACCTGTACTGCTTTTTACAGTCATTCTATTTTCATCGAGAATTTCCATGATAGTAGCTAAAACTAATGGAGGAGACCTAAATCTTTCAATTTCTCCCCTAAGAGATTTAGTTTCTCTTTCAAGGCGAATTTTTTCATTTTCAGACAAAACTTTATCTTTTTCAAGTTTTCTGACTTTCCACATAAGATTTCTCTTAGTCTTTGTATTTTCTTCTTTTAGTATTCTTACTTCTTTTTTAAGATCTTCTATCTTACTCAGAAGAGATTGGGAATTTTCCATGTTCTTAGAACACTCCTATAAATTAGTTGATAATTACAATGTTTAACTATAATTATTGTTGAATTATGATTTACTAAAACTAATAAATTCATTATTAATTAAATTATAAGATTTATAATAATTAAAATTCATTTATTAATTTATATTATATGTATTTATAATAATTAAAATTCATTTATTAATTTATATTATATGTATTTATAATAATTAAAATTTATTAAATTAGAATAATTAATATAAATATTAAAATTTATTAAATTATAATAATTTTATTTCTAATCTAATATAAAAATTCAATCATAGCTTAATTAATAAAATTAAATTGATAATTTTTCTCATTTAATAAAAATAATTTATTCAAATAAATCTTTATTAAAAAATATCTTTAAAAACACATATAGGACAAATAAATAATGATTAATCTACTTTTATAAAATATTTTTAATTTATAAAAATATAATTAGCTAAAGATATTATCTAATTTCATTTATATTAATTAATTTATATTAAATATATATTGTTATTAATAATATTTAAATTTTGGGATAGAAAAAAATATTGTTAAATATTTATTAGTATTTTTGATATTGTTTATATTTCAATAATTAATGTTTATATTTTAATGGATTAAAAAAATAGGTAAGATATAAAAATAATTAAAACTAAATAATAATTATGAGATGTGAAATTTGTGGTCAATCTATAGAAGATGGAAAATCAAAACGTACCAAGATTGATGGTTCTGTAATGGAAGTTTGTCCAGATTGTGCTAAATTTGGTGTAGTACAGAAAATTCCAAAACCCAAAATTATTCCAAGTATGGGAAAAAGAAAATCCAAAGTTGAAGGAAATAATCCACCTAGAAGAACTCCAAGACCTATGTATTCTCTTGATGAGCCTACTGAAGAATTGGTTGAAGATTTTGAAAGAATCGTTAGACAAGCTCGTGAAAGAAAAGGATTATCTAGAGAAAAACTTGGTGAAAAAATATATGAGAAAGTATCTGTTATAAATAGAATAGAATCTGGAAAAATGGTTCCAGATACAAAATTAGCTAAAAAACTTGAAAAAGCTTTAAATATAAATTTAATAGAAAAAATATCTGATATGGATTTAGAAGATTTTAAAAACAAAACTTCTGGAGGCCCTACCCTTGGAGATATTGTTAAAATAAAAAAGAAATAATTGATTATTTATTATAAACTAATAATCACAATTATCTCTTCATTTAAAAATATTTTTTTTTATAATATATATAAAATAAATATAAATATTATATCATAAATTAATATTCTTATAAAAATGTATAATTTATTTTTTAAAATTTACAAAACTTTTATAAAAACTTAATACACCTATAAAAATGTATAATTTATTTTTTAAAATTTACAAAACTTTTATAAAAACTTAATACACTTATAAAAATGTATAATTTATTTTTTAAAATTTACAAAACTTTTATAAAAACTTAATACACTTATAAAAATACAACTCTTTTTTTAAAAAATTTGTAAGTCCAATTTGCAAATAAATATTCTTTAAATATTAAAAAAATTATTTATTAACTTTATAATCCTTACGTTCTGTGCCTTTTATTGATTTATTTGAATAATATCCTCTAAAAACAGGAGCATCATCTAAAATACCTTTTAGTATTATAAATTCTTTATATTCATCACTAACAACTATAACATGAGCTGGAGGACGAATTTTCTTAATTTGCATAATTGCTAATGTAATATCTTCACTTACAAAAAATGCAGTAGCTACATTAGATTTGTTTCTCAAAGGAGTATTTAAAATACTTTCAACAATAGAATCAGCAGCTTCTGCATCTATCTTTTGAGGATTGCCTATTAAATGCAATTGAGCATGTCTTTCAATATCTGCAATTGCATTTAGTAATTTTGAATTGTTGTCACCACGAATTAATATTAATGCCATATGTATCACAATATATAATTTTAAATTTTTCTAAACTAATTTGAATATATTTTTTTATTAAATAATGAATAAATTGAAATACCAAATATTATAAAAATAATAATATATAATAATATTTGATAAAATATTTATCTTTTCTGGAAAGATTGTAATAATCTACTTCTAAAAACTACTAATAATATTAGAATTATGCCAATAGCAGTTTGAATACTTCCAAGAATATCCAAGACAAAAGGACTTATTGGTAGATTCCATGGAGGAGATGTTCTTCCATTAGGTAAAGGAGTATAATAAACTCCAACAGCTTTTGAATCAGGTTTGACATTGAGATCTTTTGGTTCAACATAATTTACTCCCACTAAAAGACCATTTCTAATACCTTTATTTATAGAACCTGCAATAGCATTAGAATCATACCCATATTTTCTAACAGATGCCTTAACAACTTCATTAGTAGTTTCAGATAGGCCAGGAGTATCACTTCCATAAACAGAAACCATTACTGAATTTTGTGTAACAGTAATTGCTTCAGATAAAGATTCATAAGCATAAATCACCCGCAATTCAGACCCATCAATTGGACAAGTATCATAATTCTCTGCAGAAGGATATCCTGAAGACCATCCATCATTTGAACAAATTTTAACATAAGGTTCATCCATTGGATAACCTGTAGAATTAATTTCTAGAGGAGTAAACATATCTCCAGTTGATATTCCTGAAACTAAGTTAACTGCTCCACCACCAAACCTTTCTCCTGAATCTTTTGAAACTTCTTTAAATACTTCACCGACAATTATTGTTGCAGGATATCCATCACGAATCATCCTACCAATATTCAAAGCAGTTTGTCTTCTAACAGTATTTGCTGTACCATATTTAGGATTACCATGAGTATTTCTTAAATGGATAATAGCACCTTTCTGCCCAGGAGGCAACACTGCAAGTCCATTAGAATAAGGAGTAACTTTAATAGTATTATCCTTTTCAACAGTGATTAAATAAGCATCAAAAGATCCACCAACTGCAGCACCAATAAAAGGACCTCCAACCATAAGTCTAATCCCAGTATAACTATTAGCAGTTCTAGCACCAATTGAAGCAGTAGCTCCATTTTCTAATTGACTAATTGAATCAACAATTGCTCTTAATCGATTATTAGAATCACCTTCACCACCAGATAACACAACAAATTGTTTTTCTTTAGACATTAAAAATGTGGACTGGAACATATTTTGTGCAAAAGACATACTGCCTCCAGCAGCACCATTCACATCTTCACCTGTAGGATCAGTAATTACCATTACATTCATTGTAGCTGAAATAGTAGCTATAAGTCCAAAAAGAACTAGTAATAGGAGTAAAGGGATTAAAATTTTTCTCAATATATCATCCATCAGTAAGTATTAGTTAATTTATTTTTTTTGTTTTATAAATAATTATAGTATTATATAAATAATTATATTGTTTTATAAATAACTATAGCATTATATAATAATTATATTGTTTTATAAATAACTATAGCATTATATAATAATTATATTGTTTTATAAATAACTATAGCATTATATAATAATTATATAGTTATTATTATAATATTTATAGTTATTACTTTATATTAATTAAATTTAATTATTTTAAAATAATTATATGTTGATTATTAATTAATATAATTTTAAATAATATATTTGAAATATATTATCTATTAACTTTTTAATTATTATAAGTACTTAAATAATTACTTATTTTATAATGTATTAATACATATTTTTAAATAAGAAATAAAATATTAAATAAGAAATAATAAAATATTCTAAATATATGTTCTTATGTATTAAATACCCAAAAATTTTCAATTCCTAAGCTGTTGAAACTTTAGATGTTGAATTGCTTAAATTGATAGTTGAAAAGTCCTCAATCACAGTTATTGTAACAATTCCCGTACTTTTATCAACTTTCACATCGGCAGCAGCAATTGGTTGAATCTTAGTTCCAGGTATTGTGGTTAGAGTTGCAAAATCTTGAGCATTTTTAATTGCTTCAGCTAGAGACAATTCACGTTTAGAAGTTATTAGCATATCTCCTTTAATATAACTGCCTGTACGTAAACCTGAATTGGCCACATTAGTTCTTATACTATCGATAGGAACAATATCATTACCTTTAATAATTATTCCTGAAATCGGAACTCCCTCTTCAACTTCTGTAGAAGAAGCAAATGCCATATAGGTTATTAACCTTCCAGATAGAATCAATATAAAAGCCAATAATAGAATTATTAATGTATCTCTTCTTATTTTAATAATCATTAAATTCACTCTTTATCAAAATACAATGTTAAATGCAGGGTATTGATATTAATTAACTATTATAACATTATTTAAATTATACTAAGTATTGTTAATTAGACTAAATAGTTAAATTATATTACATTAAATTTACATTACTAATATTTATTTGGATAATCTTATATTAATACTTATCCTTTTAAGATTTTTATTACAATCAATTTGTTAGTTCTTGCATTTTTTAAAATTATGGTTTAAGTTTAAATTTGCAAATCTAATTTTTAAAAAAAATTTTCTAATCAACTAATATTCTACAGTCCACAATATTATTATATTTTTATATAATATTAAATTAAATAAAAAAAATATTATAAAAAATAAAATTAAAAAAGATTTTCATCAACAAAATTAAAAAAGATTTTCATAACAAAACTAACAAGTATCTTCATCAATAATATTTTTTAAAAGTTCTTCAGCAGAATCCATTCCCTGAGCTCCTATTAATAAAATAATATCATTAACATTAGAAGAGTTATAAACATTGTATAAAGCATCATATAGGTTTTTATAATGAATATATTTAATATTTTTTCTCTTTAAAACATCAAAAAATATATTCTCTTCAAATTCTTCAACAAAATTTGCTTCATCTACAACATCTGTACTACTAGATAAAATTAATTCAATTTTACCTTCAACTTCATTAATGTTATTGGTCTTATTATTACTACTATTATTAATATTATAATAATTATTAATAGATTCTATAGCATCAGCAAGAGCTTCTGAATTGATTTTATTTAATTCTTTACCTCGAGATCCCCTAATTGCACAAAGAATCTTAATATTACCTTTAGAGAGGGTGGATATTGCATTTATTGTTGCTTTAATTCCCTCAGGATTATGGGCAAAATCATCAATGATTAGTGGATATTGATTTATTTTTCGAAATCTCCTTTTTAAAGATTTGTAAGACTTTACACCATTAACTATATCTTCAATTTCGATTTTAAAAGATAAACAAACCGAAATTGCAGCTAATGTGTTTTGAATAAAATGATCACTACTAAAAGGTAATTCATCAATAGTTAAAATAGCTTTAGAATTATAAATAATAGATTCTGTTTTTCTATCAAAATTTAAACAATTATAATCATGAATATTCTCATTTGATTTTTTCAAATCATTACATTTATCCATAGTAAAATAAAAAGTATTTACATTTTCATTAGCTAAATCAGCCATTTGCATCACTTTTTCATCATCATTATTTAAAACAAGATATCCCCTTCTTATAGCCTTAGCTACCCCTGAAGTTTCATGAAAAACATCTTCAATAGAATTAACTAGACCAATATGATCAATAGCTATATTAGTTATAGTAGCAACATCAGGATCTACAGATTTTGTCATTAAAAAAGCATGATTATTCATTAATTTACCTAACCAACCTTGGACTTCAGATGCTTCAATTATAATATATTCTAATTCCTCATCATGAGATAAAACATGTTCTGAAATTAATTTAGGAACCATTGGGTCGATTAAAGTGTTGTATTCAGATTTTGAATCAGTATTTGTGAATGCATTGAATCCACTGGATTTTAAAATGTGATAAATCATGTGAGATGTTGTTGATTTACCATTAGTCCCACTAATAACAACCCGTCTAGAATTAGGGGCGAAATTTTTTATAGTCCAATTTAAAGCAATAGCATTTGCCTCTTCAATTTTTCCAACAACAATTAAAGGAATTTTCAAATCAATTGCCATTTCAATAGAATTACCTCGAGGATCTTCAGTAATTATACAAGCCACATTTTTTGTAGACGCGATTTTTATACCTTTTTCATCAATCCAATGCCTTATTACTATATCTCCTTCAGAAGAATCTTTTAATATATTAAATATCCCTGTAAAACCATTTGGAGATCTAAAATCGCTAGCACCAATGATTTTTCCTGAAATAGCTGTAGCCAAAGAATTAATATTAATATCAGTATCTATCATCAAATACCTCAAAATAATTAATTAACAATATATCTAAATTAAGCATATGGAAACTATAATATCATTATACAATTATTTAATAATAAATTAAATAGTATTTTTAAGAAAAAAGAAAAAATTCCTATTTTTTATCTGTTTTAATCCATACTTCTTCTTTAGATTCCTTAGAAGTTTCCGTTTTTAAAAATTTTTTTCTCTCTAGACTCTTTAAAATATTATTAATGTTATTATAAGAAATATCATTAAAAGCAATATTACGAATGTAACTATGAATCTCTTGAGAAGTCATAGGTTTATCAGGAATTAAATAATAAATCTGAGATTGGAAAGAAGTTAAATCCTCTTTAGGAGGAGAAGTAATCTTTTTGTAGTTATCTTTAATAATCTCTAATTCTTTGTTAGCTTCTCTACATGATTGGAGATCTTCTTTAAGTTTATTAATTTTATTTCTATTAGATTTCTCCCTCTCGTTAATATTAATCGTATCAGTTATATCTTGAGGAGTCTCTCCCAGTAAATTTTGAATTGATGATGAATTTCTTGATGGTGAAGATTTATTAATGATTTTTTTATCTAAATCTAAAAATAGTCCCTTAATCTCTTCTAATCTTTTGATTTTAATATTTTTTGATTCAATTTCTTCTTTTAATTTATCATACTCATTTTTGGAAATAGTATTATCTTTTAGATTTTTTATTTCCAAAGATTTATCATCTAATTTTTCAATTAAAGATTTGATTTTATTATCTTTTTCAACAATCTTATTTATAGCTGTCTGAAGATTAGAATTAATTTCTTCTAATTCTTTATTTTTATATTTTTCAATATCTTTTTCAAGAGAACTTTTAATATCTTTGAAAGAAGATTGAATCTGTTCAAGTTCTTGAATTCTCTTATTTTTATTATCAATTTCTGTTTTTAATGATTTTAAAACATTTTCATCCACTATAGAATCTTTTAATACTCTTATTTCATCATCTTTATGTTCAATTTCCTTTTGCAGTTCTAAAAGATTATCTTCACTAACTACATTATTTTGTAATTCAGTGATTTTCCCTTTATAAGACTCAATTTCACTAATGAGAGAGTTTATTTCATTATTTTTTTTATCAATAGTCTCTAATGAAGAGTTTAATTTATCATTTTGTTCTTTGAGTTCTTGAGTTTTGAAATTATCAAAATCTTTTTCAATAGATAATTTTATATCTGTAAAAAAGTCTTTTAACCCAGTAAGATCATTGATTTTGAGTTCTTGATTTTTAATTAACTCTTCTTTACTACTAAGAGAATTTTCTAAATTTTTCAAATCATTTTTAAGAGTAGATATCTTAAATTCTTTTTCTTTAATAATAGCATCTTTTTCTTTAGCTATGCTTTCTAATTTTTCTGGACTTTCTAAATTTTTTAAATCACTCTTCAGTTTAGCTATCTCGAGCTCATTTTTTTTAATAATAGACTCTTTTTCTCTAAGTATACTATCATTTTTTTTAATAATGGACTCTTTTTCTCTGAGTGTACTCTCATTTTCTTTAATAATAGACTCTTTTTCTCTAATTGTGCCTTCATTTTTTTTAATAATAGCATCTTTTTCTTTAGTGATAGCCTCTTTTTTTCTAGTAATAGCATCTTTTTCTTTAGTGATACGGTCTAATTCTTCAGGATTTTCTAAATTTTTTAAATCATTTTTTAGTTTAGCTATCTCAAGCTCATTTTTTTTAATAATGGACTCTTTTTCTCTTATTATACCTTCATTTTCTTTAATAACTGATTCTTTTTGTTTAGCGATACCTTTAAATTTTTCAGTATTATCATTCTTTTCTAAGAGTTTTTTTTCATTTTCAAGATTCACTAAGTTCATTTTCAGTTCATTAATTTCTAATAAACATGATTTAACGAGACTTCCTAATCGAACCGTTTCTTCACCATTTCCTACCATAATATCCCCAAATCATTCTTAAACACGATTATTAAATTATTGCCACATTATAATCAACCTGCGAGTAATAGATAATTATCAATGAGTCCATATTAAACATTTACAGAAATTAAATATCTACCTAAATATTAAATTAAGATTTTCAATAGTATCATCTACACAATACTATATAATTCATGAATAAAAACATAATATTAATTAGATATATGATTTATAGTATTTAAGTATTAGTAAAATTTAGTAGATTAAAATCTTTAAACAAGATGAAAACAAAGAATATTTAATAAAAAGAAAAGAAATATTAAAAATGATATTCATTAGTAATAATAAAACGAGATATAATAATAAAAATAATAATAAAAATAAAAAAAATAATAATAAAATAAGTAATAATAATAAAAATAATAAAAAAAATAAAAAAAATAATAAAAATAATAAAAATAAAATTACAATAATGAATAATAAA